>Ga0207147_1022_pt1 | contig 32572 bp, 19 predicted proteins | sample Alteio_BWMinHeat_33_FD_153551 | JGI IMG/M metagenome (GOLD analysis project Ga0207147, IMG submission 153551) | Enriched cells from forest soil in Barre Woods Harvard Forest LTER site, Petersham, Massachusetts, United States -... | ecosystem: Environmental > Terrestrial > Soil > Temperate forest >... | reverse complement strand
GGGACATCCCACCGAAATGCGCACGGACGTCTCGTCGCTGATCTCGGAGCGGGAGGCGATCCGCGTGGCGGACTGGATTTCGGAGGCCGTCGCTGGCGGCGCGCGATTGCTGACCGGCGGGGAGCGGCGTTACTCGACGATCCTGCCGGCGATCCTGGCGGACGTTCCTGCAACCGTGCGGCTGTCCTGCAAGGAGGTGTTCGGCCCGGTAGTCGCCGTGTACCGCTATCGGGATCTGGACGCCGCGATTGACAGCGTGAACGCGACGCCCTACGGATTGCAGGCCGGCATCTTCACCAGGGACATCACGCGCGCCTTCTCGGCGGCGCGACGTCTGCGGGTCGGCGGCGTGATGATCAACGACATCCCCGGTTTCCGCGCCGACCACATGCCGTATGGCGGGGTCAAGGAGAGCGGGCTGGGACGCGAGGGGCCTCGGTACTCGGTGGAAGAGATGACGGAGATGAAGTTGATCTGCTGGAAGACATAAACCGAAAGCCTTTGGAACCGCAGATGAACGCAGATAAACGCCGATGGCAAAACTGGCTCGCTATCCTGCTCATTGGGGGCTGCTTTGCTCATGCACAGCGTGAAAGCCTGTTATCCAAAACGGAGAATGCGTATAACCCAATACCCAGTCCAGACGGCAAGCGCATCGCGTATGTCCGAACCGGCTGGAATAGAGAAGGGGGTTCGGGCGGCACGGGCCGCAGCAATCTTCGTTCTGAAATCGCATTGATGGACTCGAGCGGCACCGTCCTAACTGTGAATCCATTAGCGGATGGCTTCTTGTCGGGATGGACGCCGGATGGCTCGGCGTTGATTTGTTACCGAGGCGGGGAGTACTGGCTTACCTCCCTTGATGGCAAGCGGCAAAAACAGGGTAGAGTCTCGGGCCAGAGCGTCGAGAGGGTCACTCTTGCTGGAGATTCCCCCGTATGGACGGGCGTAGCGTGGCCCGACCGCGTACCGACGATTACGCTTCAAACGCCAGGAGAAGCGATCGCGCAAAGAATCGTCAAAGCTGGAGGCAAAATGTTGCCAATCGCCTCCCCGAATGGCCGATATATCGCGGTCGTCGGACCGTTACCTCAATACGGACGGGCTGCGGGAGGGAATCTTTTGATCTACGACCTCCAGAAGAAAACTTGGGCCGAATTCGGACCTGTCGTCATCCATCCGGATGCGAACTGGGATTACGTGAAACCGAGTTGGGATCCGTGGTTCGCGGACAGCTCGCATTTGGTCTATGCTACCGAAACGGCGCTGTTCGTCAGCACGCCTGATGGAAGCGAGAAGCGAATGATCCTTAAACTGGACGGACCCCATGGACTTCCCGTACCGTCTCCTGATGGCAAGGTGGTGGCCTTCGCAACGTTCCAGAGTCGGCCGATGAACGTCCGTCCGGACTTGATGTTTTGGGGAGACTCCACGATATGGGTCACTCCCATCAGCCCGAATTCAACCGCGAAGACGGTTACCTATAGGAACCCCGATACAACCTATGACTTGCGTTGGTTGGATAGCAGAACGCTGGTCTTTGACAGGATTGGCGACGTCGTAAAATACTCGGACTTCCAGAACTATCGGCTCTGGAAAGCCGAACTGCCGGACTGAGGACACGATCAACGGAGTTGGCGGGCGCTAACGATACCAGTCCACGTTCGGGACACCGATCAGACCGAAGTGCGAGTATTGTGAGTCACCACAGTGGCGCCTAATCGTCGCGCGAAGACGCAATCATGAGGCCCGAATCCTGGACGGAACGGCCTCTGCGTTTCTGGTCGGCCCAGGCATGCGCCACTCATCCCAGAGCTGCTGGTCAAAGTCCTGCCAGACCTTCTTCATGAGGATTCGTCTGTCTTAATACCAGCCGCGTGCAAAGAAAGGGCAAGCGCTCGTGCCAGTGCCAACTCAACGTCAACAACGCGGAGCTCGCCCGCCGCATGAAATGCCAGGAGACGGTGATCCGGCGATTGCTCGATCCCAAGCATGCGTCGCGGCCGGAAAAGCTGCAAGCCGCGCTCGCCGCGTTGGGAAAACGAATCACACTGCGGCTCGACAACGCGGCGTAGTTTAATCTGCGAAATCTGCGCAATCTGTGGATGATTCCTGTTCTTGTTTTTGGTCTCGACAACCGGCCAGAATCCAGCTTGCAACGCTATCTGCCCTTCTGTAGAGTGAGACTGTGACCGCAACGGAGGCTTACGAATTGACAACCCAGGGAGGCGCAACGGATTTCGCCCGGCTCATTGAGGCTTGCGAGTTGTTCGGCCCTTATTGCTTGATCGGCGGGTTGGCGGTCAATTGCTACGTTGAACCGGTGTATACCCTCGACGCCGACTTGGTCATGGTTGCGTCGGGCCTTAGCGCGTTAGCGGCGCGGCTGGACGAACAGGACTTCAAGATTGAGGAACACTTGCATTCCGTCTACGCGACTGCGCATGGAAGCGATCTGCAGATCGAATTCACAACTGACGAAAGATACCAGGCGTTCCTGGCTCGCGCTCAGCCAGCCAAGGTACTCGGAATCCTAGTCAGGGTGGCTTGCCTGGAGGACGTTACTCAGGGCAAGCTCTGGGCCTACGGCGACCCGCAACGGCGGCTGAGCAAACGCAAGAAAGATGAACTGGATCTGATCCGGCTCGCGGAAGCTTATCCTCATTTGAAATCCTGCTATCCTAGCGAACTGATCCAGCAGATAGACCGAGGCTGACAACCCATGACCGCCATGAGTCCGCAGGAATGGCGCGCGTTTCTCTCCCACGGGACCCGCACCGCCAAAGTCGCTACCGTACGTCCCGACGGCCGGCCGCACGTTGCGCCGGTTTGGTTTGTGCTGGACGGCGATGATCTCGTCTTCATGACCGGCAAGACCACCGTCAAGGGCAAGAATATCCTGCACGATCCGCGGGTGATGATCTCCGTCGATGACGAGACGCCGCCCTTCGCCTTCGTCTTTATCGAAGGCGTCGCGACCGTCCATGAGTTCACGCCGGCCGAGTTGCTGCCTTGGGCCACCCGTATCGCCAGGCGATATATGGGCGATCTGCGGGCGGATGCCTTCGGGAAACGCAACGCCGTGGAAGGCGAACTGCTCATCCGCGTGCCGCTGACAAAAGTCCTTGCCCAAGCGGGCCTTTCGGACTAAATTTCCTGCCATGGCTAAAAACGTCTACGAGCGATTCGCCGACCGCATCGCGGCCACACCGGGCTACGTCGCCCTCGCCGCCGCTCCGCCACCCGACTTTCCGGATTTCGCCTGGCTCGAGGGCGATTGGGCCTGGACCATGCACATTCACGCCACGCCGGCCACCGCCGCACGCACCGCTACCGGCGAATTCACCCACCTGTGCAAAGGACCCTCGGTCTGGATTCGCACCGCCAACATGGACCCGCTGCCCTACTTCACCTACGATCCGTTTAACAGGCAGTGGGTGCTCTCGATGACCAACCGGACCTCCTACGGGATCATGACCAGTCCCGGCTGGCGAGACGGAATTATCGTTTTCGAGGGGGATATGACCTTCATGGGTGTACCCATGCGCCTCCGCCAAAGCATCCAGAGGAAAAGCAACGATGAAACCCTGTCCGTCAACGAGGAATGGCTGGATGGGGCTTGGGTCCAGGTAGACCATATTGTGACCCGGCGGCAGGCTAAAGCCCATGGTAAAGGCCATTGACCCCCACTGCCAATCCGGCCTAGAATGGAGAGCATACAGAAAGTAAGAGACCGGCTGGCCGGCCGGTGCGGTTAAAGGTGAAAGTTATGAAGAAAAAGAACTATCCTTCGATGTTCCTCGCGGTAGCCCTCAGTTTCAACCTGTTGGCTGTCCAAACTCCTACCCAAACGCCAACCCAGGACGACACCAAGAAAGCTCAGAATCAGGACGAACCTAAGGGCCTGACGCCCAAGCAGAAGGAAAAGCAGCGCAAAGCCTTGCAAAAGGAGCTCGATAAGCCCTTCGAGCAGTGGCTCAAGCAGGACGTCGTGTACATCATTACGGATGAGGAAAGGCAGTCCTGGAAACGTCTAAACACGGCCGAAGAACGGGAGCAATTCATCGAGCAGTTCTGGCTCCGGCGCGACCCCACTCCGGACACCCCGGAAAACGAGTTCAAGGAAGAACACTACCGCCGCATCGCCTACTCCAACGAGCATTTCGCCTCGGGCATCCCGGGCTGGAAGACGGATCGCGGCAAGATCTACATCATGAACGGTCCGCCCGACGAAATTGAAGCACATCCCAGCGGCGGCTCCTATCAGCGGCCACAGGAAGAAGGCGGCGGGACTACCTCCACCTATCCGTTTGAGAAATGGCGCTACCGGTATATCGAAGGCGTGGGCCAGGAGATCATCATCGAGTTCGTCGATACCACCATGTCCGGCGAATATCACATGACCATGGACCCCTCGGAAAAGGACGCGTTGCTCTACGTCCCCAACGCCGGCTTGACCGATTTGGAAGCCATGGGGCTGGCTAGCAAGACCGATCGCTTCAACCGAACCGATGGAACCCACCTGGGCACCACCATGGGCGGAACACCCGCCAGCATGGGTGAGTTCGAACGGTTGGAGCAGTTCGCCAAATTGCAGAAGCCGCCCGCGGTGAAGTTCAAGGATCTGGACGCGATCGTCGAGTCCAAGGTCACCTACAACATGATGCCCTTCCAGACCCGCACGGATTTCATCAAGATCACCAACGACACCGTGCTGGCCGCCGTCACCGTGCAGCTTTCCAACAAAGATCTGACCTTCCAGAACAAGGAAGGCTTGCAACATGCCGCGGCCAACATCTTCGGCCGCGTCTCCACCATGACCCGCCGCGTGGCGCAGACGTTTGAAGACGTGGTCACCGTGGACGTGCCGGCGGAGCTGCTGCCTAATACGCTGGAACGCAAGAACGTCTACTGGCAGGCGCTGCCGTTGCGTCCCGGCCGCTATCGCCTGAACCTGGTGGTGAAGGATATTCAGAGCGGTAATATGGGCACGCTCGAAAAAGCCATCATCATTCCGTCCTTTGACGATGAAACGCTGGCGACCTCGAGCCTGATCCTCAGCGACAGCATCTCGAAAGTGTCCACCAAAGACATTGGCAAGGGCCAGTTTGTGATCGGGTCCACCAAGGTTCGTCCCAGCGTCAACGAGACGTTCAAGAAATCGGACCACATGGGAATTTACATGCAGGTTTACAATATGGAGCCGGATGAGAAGACGCATCGCCCTTCGGCTACCATCGAGTATCACCTGAGCAAGTTCGGCGCGCCGCCCGACGCCAAGGCCGTGTTCGAAGCCAGCGAGAAAACCGAAGATATGCCGGGCGGCAGCGCCCAGCAAATGACCCTGGAAAAGGTCTTGCCGCTGGAATCTTTGCCGGCGGGGAAATACACGCTACGAGTCAAGGTGACGGATAACATCGCCAACAAGACCATCGCGCCGACCGCATCGTTCACAGTGCAGTAACAGACCAACTGGAGGGGCATGGCGAATCGAATTCTCGCCGCGATTTTGATGCTGGGTATGGGAGGCTCGCTCTACGCGAGCCCCCTGCCGTCAGGCAAAACCCCTGCGTCGACAGCGGCGCCAACCTTCGGGAGCCTTTCCGGAAAGGTGACGGATGTACGCGGAAAGCCGCAAATGGGCGCGCTGGTGATGGTCATGGCGTCCGACGGTCGTATTCTGCACCGCCTGTATACCAATCAACTGGGCATCTTCGTGCAAGACCACTTGCTGCCCGGTGTGTACAGCCTGAAGGTTTCACTGATTAGTTTTTTGCCGGCGATGAAGGAACATTTGACGGTCGAGCCGGGATCGAAAGCCTTCCTCAGCATCAATCTGGCATCGCTCACCGATACGCTGACCGGCCTGATGGGCAACGGCCATCCCCGCCCGGAAGCGGATAGCGATTGGAAATGGGTAGTGCGCAGCGCAGGAGCCTTGCGGCCGGTGTTGCGGTTCCTGCCGGGATCCAGTGCCACTGTTCCCGCGGGCGCCGCGACCGTAGCGTCCGATACTCCGGCATACAACAATTTCACCGACTATCGCGGCCGTGTGGAGTTTGGCGGCGGTGGCGCGGCATCCTCCGGCTTCGGCGGTGATGCCACGATGACCACCGGCTTTAGCATGGCTCAAACCTTATTTGCCGATACCACCCTGCTGCTGGGCGGCAACCTGGGATTCGATCGCGCCACACCGGCTAGCGCCTTCCGCGGCGTGCTGCATCGCGATCATGGCAACGGCCAGACCAGCGAGATGTCGGTCACGGTACGGCAGATCCAGCTTCCCGGAACCTATTTCGTGCCCGGGGCACGCTCCGATAATTTTCTGGCGACCTCGTCCGATTTTGAAGAAACCACGCAACCCACCGATTGGCTGCGGCTGGTCTACGGCGTTTCCTACGACTCCGTGTTGTTCCTGGGACAGATCAACACCGTCAACCCGCATGGCCGGATCGTAGCGCGAATCTCACCGACGGCTACCTTGCAAGCATCCTATACGCAGGGTCCGGAGCGGCAACGCCGCGATGGCAGCGACCCGTTGCGCGACGTCGCCGCGCAGTTGACGGCTTTCCCGCAGATGTCCATTTTCAACGGCGCGGCTAAGGTCGAGCGCGACCAACATGCGGAAGTCGCTTACCGCCAGAAAGTCGCATCCCAGAGCGTGGTGGAAGCGGGGGCCTATAGCGATCACATCAGCAACTTTGCGATTGGCGTTGCCGCCCCCGAGGGCGGATGGTCGGGCGTTTCGGGCGACTTGCTGCCTGATGTCTTCAGCAATACGGCGTCGCTGAACGGCGGCACCCACGTCATCAACGGAGCACGGGTGGCTTGGGAACAGGGCTTCGGCGAGCATTTGCGGGCCACGGCGTCCTATAGCGTGGCGGGATTGCCGGTACCCGGAAGCCGCATGCTTTCCTCCGATAATATCGAGGACCTTCGCGACACCCTGCATAACGAGATGCGCCAATCGGCGGCGGTGAAGCTGGGCTGGGAAATGCCGGGATCGAAGACCCGCATCGTGGCGTCCTATAAGTGGATCAGCGGCATGGCGCTGTTGCCGCGCGATCTCTATTCGGATTCGATCGGACAGATCGATTCCAATTTCAATATTTTGATTCGCCAGCCGCTGCCGCAACTGACTAACTTCCTGGGAAAGGTGGAGGCGTTGGCCGACTTCCGCAACCTGCTCTCCCAAGGATACATTCCGGTGGTCACGGCGGACGGCAAGACGGTGGTATTAGTGCAGAATGCGCGGACCTTCCGCGGTGGTTTGAGTTTCAATTTCTAGGCTGTTATTACTTCTTAAGCTAGACTGTTTCTCGTGCCCATCTGGATTTACTTCATCGTTGCGCTGGTCGCCGCAGCCGCTGTGGCCGCGAGTCTGTGGATTTGGCGCGACAATCGCCGGCGAAGGCTGGAACAACTCCTGGAAGCGCTCTTTGCCATGCGCGTGGGCCAGGACGTGGGACAAATCCTCAGCGAGACCCTCGACCAACTACGCGGCATCCTGGAAGTCCGTTCCGTGATGTTTTTCTTCTTCGAAGCTCAGGAAGAGCAGTTGTACCGCTGGATCGCGTCCCCGGACGCCGCACCGCAAGGTATGACGGAGCTTTCGCCGATGGAGAATTCGCGCTGGATCGATTTCACGAGTCCCGTGCATCTGGAGAAATACGGCGCCGAGCATGCGCTCTCGCAGCGCTTGAAGGCGAACTCGGTGATCAGCATCTCCAGCATGGCGCGCGGGAATTGCGCGCGGCTGCTGCTGATCGATTCCGTCACGGATCAGAACGCTGGGATCCTGGCCACCTCGCGGCGTCTCAACGACATGATGTTTGGGCTGGCGGAGAAGGTCTTTCTGCTGCGGCGGGTGCATTTGCGGGCCATCGACGAAGAGCGCGAACGCATCGCACAGGATTTTCACGACGGCCCGTTGCAGACTTTTTTCAGCTTCGACGTTCACTTGCAGTTCCTCCGCCAGATCCTGAAGAGCGATCCCGAACGCGTAGCCGGGGAACTGCAATCGCTGCAAGCCATGGCTCGCGATCAAGGCCGGGAGCTGCGCGAGCTGATCATGGAGATGCGTCCGGTGGATCTGGAAAGCGCATCGCTCTCGAGCGTCCTGCGGCACGCGGTCGAGGGTAGTCAGAAAAGCGGAGGAATTCAGGTACGTCTGCTCGCGGACGATCCAATGCTGCAAGTACCGCGGCGGATCTGCCGTCAGACTTATCAAGTGTTGCGGGAAGCCTTGAACAACGCCCGCAAACACGCCCGCGCCGAGCACGTGGTGGTGACCCTGCAAGAAGAGCCGGATCATTTTGTGCTCACCATCGACGATGACGGACACGGCTTCAAGTTTTCCGGTGTCTACGATCTGCAGCAGATGGACGAGCAACGCATCGGTCCGGTCAGCATCAAGCAGCGGGCCAGGCAGTTGGAGGCGGAACTCACGGTGGAATCTACCCCGGGAAGCGGCTCGCGGCTGCGGCTCCGTGTGCCGGTGCCGCCGCCCGCCCCCCGGCTTATGGAGATTGGTGAGTAATCACCGTAAGTCTAACGCTGCTGGAAGCCGCGGCCCTCGGCCGGCATCGGCATCAAGATGGGTTCTTCCGGCGAGAGCGACCAGTTAGCGTTCAACGGCTGGATTTCGACCAGGTTGACATCCGTACGCTGGGAGTGGGCCAGCGCCTCCGGCGAGAGCAGGTAGACCACGGCAATCTCGTCGCAGCAGGAAAACTTGGGACACCGCACACAATCCTTCCAGGCCTTTAACGGCAGCGTGCCGCGATCGACCACCAGGAATCCGCATTTCTCGAAAAATCCCACCACGTAGGTGAAGGCGAAGACGATGTCGAGCTTGAAATCGCGCGCTTCCTCGATCAGCGCCGCGACGATTTTCTTGCCCACTCCGGCGGTCTTCCTCCGCTCGGCCACCGCCAGCGAGCGAACTTCAGCCGTCTGCGTGGTGTAGAAATGCAACGCGCCGCAACCGGCAATGCGCTCTTCTTCGCCATCTTCCGTCTCGATGGCAACCATGAAATCGCGGAGGTTTTCACACAACTCGAACTCGGTGCGCGGAAGCATGACGCCGCGCGCGGCGTAGTCGTTGATCAGCGCGAGCAATGCGGGAACATCGGTCAGCCGGGCTTTGCGAATGGTTAGCATATTGTTTGGGAAACGCACGTCCCGTAGCCTCCAGCGCCAGCAATCAGATTATGTAAAATGCGCGGCCGATGTCCCGGCGCGATCTCGACACCTGGAATGCCGCGCGACACCGCTTGGCACGCCGCGCGTAACTTGGCGATCATTCCACCGGTGGCAACTCCCGATTTCACCAGCGAGTCGGCATCCGCCGGGGTGAGTTTGCGGAGGAGTTCGCCGCTGGCGCCGCGCACTCCATCCACGTCGCTGAGAAAGATGATGCGATCGGCCAGCCACGCCGCGGCGCATCCCACAGCCACTTCGTCGGCGTTGACGTTGAGGATTTGCCCGCCCGGTCCGGCCGCGAGGCAAGCCATCACCGGCACGAATCCGCCGGCGTTCAGGACGTCGAAGAGGGCGGGGTTCACGCGGTCCACGCGTCCTACGAGTCCGAGGCTCTTGCCCGCGACATCCGCAGCCCGCTCCGCGTAGACGCATCCGCCATCGACGCCCGAGATACCGCAAGCCTTCACGCCGGCCTGCGCGAATGCGGACAGAAACTCGTGGTTGACGCTGCCGGCCATCACCTTGACGGCGGCGTCGAGCACCTCGGGCGTGGTTACGCGGCGCCCCTCGACGAATTGCGATTCGATACCCGAAGCTTTCATGTAGGACGTCACCTGCGCGCCGCCGCCGTGGACCAGCAGCAACTGATGGCCGTCACGCATTAGGGATCCCGCTTGAAGCGCCAGCAATCCGCGGGAGTCTTCTTGTTGCAGCAATGTGCCGCCGATCTTTATAACCAACTTCATATCACTAACCTCATTGCAGGCCTTCGTCCTCCGGGAATCCAAGCATCAGGTTCATGTTCTGCACCGCCTGGCCGGCGGCGCCTTTCACTAGATTGTCGATAGCCGATACGATCACCGCGCGGCGGGAGTCGGAACTGAGCGTCACGTGGATGTCGCAGTAGTTGGTGCGCTGGACGCCGTGGAGGTCCGGCGCCTGGCGGCGTATCCGCACGAAACCGCCGTCGGGATAACGCGCGGTGTAGATGGCGTGAATCTCCTCCAGCGAAGCAGACCGTGCCAGTTTCACGTAGATCGTCGAGAGAATGCCGCGATCGACGGGCAGTAGGTGCGCGGTAAATTGAAAGTCGCCGAAGGGCACTCCGAGAGCCTGCACCATCTCGGGAACGTGGCGATGTTCGAGGATCCCGTAGGCGCGGAAGTTTTCCTGCACCGCGCTGAAGTGCGTCCCGGCGGCGGGCTTGTGCCCCGCCCCGCTGACACCGGATTTGGAGTCGCAGACGATGCCAGCGTCCCCATCGACCAACTGGGATGCGAGAAGCGGCGCCAGCGCGAGAATCACCGATGTCGGATAGCAGCCGGGGTTGGCAACGAGCCGGGCCGCGGCGATCCCGGTGCGATCCAGTTCCGGCATGCCGTACACGGCTTCGGCGAGCAGATCCGGCCGGGTGTGGCGCATCTTGTACCAGCGATCGTAATGCGCGGCGTGCTTGAGCCGGAACGCGCCGCTCAGATCGATGACGCGCGCGCCAGCGGCGAGCGCTGCCGGGGCGGCTTCCAGGGACACTTCGTGCGGTGTCGCGAGGAATACGATGTCGAGGGTGTGCTCTTTGACCGCCGCGCCGGCCTCGGATTCCCGCGGGATTTCCATGGCTTCCACGCCCGGATGACGCGCGAGGATGCGCAGAAGCTCCCGCCCGCTGTATCCGGACACACCCGCCACACCGGCCTTGCATCCCTGTGAATATTTATGCATCCTTATGTATATTTATACCACACCCTAGCCAGGAAACACCAACACAATTAAGCCCTTGGCCTTCTGATTTCTGTTAGATTGCCTATATGCGCAAATTCACCCTCGCTCTCTCCCTGGCGATCCCGCTCGCCCTGTTGACTCCGCTTTCGGCTCAGGAAAAGTACTCCAAGCCGCCTAAGATCATCGACGACGTGCTGACCGCTCCTTTACCGCCGACCGTCTCGGTAAACCCGTCTCACGACTACATGATGCTGGAGCAAGGCCAGCGCTATCCTTCCATTGCCGATCTCTCGGAACCGATGTTGCGGCTGGCCGGCTTGCGGATCAATCCCCGCACCAACGGACCGCATCGCGATCCGCGCATTGTCGGGCTGGCACTCAAGAAGATCGGGGGCACGGCTGGTGGCGGCGACATCAAGGTCTCGACCCCACCCGACGCGCATCTCTCCGGGGTGAGCTGGAGTCCTGACGGCAAGCGCTTCGCCTTCACCAATACCACACATAGCGGCATCGAACTGTGGGTGGGCACGACCGCGACAGGCGCCGTGGCCAAAGTGCCCGGCGTGCTTCTGAATACGGCGTGCAGCGCGGGTGGAGGCGGACGTGGGGGCCGCGGTGGATTCGGCGGCGGTGGTCCCGTACGCTGGATCGATAGCGGCAAGTCTGCTGGAGGGAAGCTGCTGCTAGTGCGGACCATCCCAGCGGCACGCGGCAAAGCGCCGCCAATGGACGCGCCGCCGATAGGCCCGGACGTCCAGCAATCGCTCGACGGCAAGAAGGGTCAAGTGGCGACGCTGGAAGACCTGCTGAAGACGCAGGAGGACGAAAAGCTCTACGAGTACTACTGCAGCGCGCAACTGACTTTGGTTGATCCAGCCGCCGGAAAGGCCACACCGATTGGCAAGCCCGGCATCCTCTCCACCGCCGACGCCTCACCCGACGGCAAGCACATCCTGGTCGCGCGCATTCACCGGCCGTTTTCCTATTTGTATACGCAGAACGCCTTCCCGAAAGAAGTGGAGGTTTGGGATACGAGCGGTAAAGTGGAGTACAAAGTCGCCAGCGTGCCGTTGGCCGATAACCTGCCGCTCGAAAGCGTCGAGACCGGCCGCCGCCAATGGCGCTGGCATCCACTCGATCCAGCGACGCTCATCTGGGTAGAAGCGCTCGATGGCGGACGGTCGCGCGAACCCGCCAAGGAGCGCGACAGAGTGTTGAAGTTGGCGGCGCCGTTCAAGGGCGAGCCAACCGAAATCGTGCGGACCGAGCAGCGCTTTGGCTCCATCCAATGGACCGCGTCGGGCAAGTACGCGCTCTTCAGCGACAACGAAGTCGGCCGCAGGCGCTCGCGCATGTTCCTGATGTCCACGGACAGCCCCGGCAAGCCCGAACTGCTCTGGAGTTTGGACCAACGCGAGCGCTACAAGAATCCTGGAACGCCAGTGACGAAGAGCGAGGACGGCCATCCGGTCACCGTTGAGAACGACGGAGTGATTTTCCTGGAAGGCGCGGGATCATCCCCCACCGGCGACCATCCCTTCCTGGATCGCTTCGACTTGAAGACCAAGAAGAAGGACCGCCTCTTCCAGTCCGACGATACGAGCTACGAGCAGGTAGTGGCCCTGATGGATGAGAAGGGCAGCCGCTTCATCACGCGCTGGGAGACGCCGAACGATCCGCCGAACTATTTCCTGCGCTCCGCGGATGGCGAGAAAAAGGCCCTGACCAAGTTTGCCGATCCCACGCCGCAGATTCGCGCGATCAGCAAGCAATTAGTGAAATACAAGCGTGCCGACGGCGTGGATTGCACCTTCACGCTGTATCTACCGCCCGACTACAAGGCAGGCACCCGCCTGCCGACGTTCATCTGGGCCTACCCTTACGAGTACGAAGACGCCTCGACGGCCAGCCAGGTGAGCGGATCGGACAAGCGCTTTACCTTCGCCACCGGCCGCCTGGTCCTGCCGCTGGCTGGTTATGCGGTGCTTGACGATACCGCGATGCCGGTTGTCGGCGACAGCAAAATCGTGAACGACCACTTCATCGAGCAGATCACGATGGACGCGAAAGCCGCCATCGACAAGGCCGTCGAGATGGGCGTGACCGATCGCAATCGCGTGGGCGTCGGCGGCCACAGTTACGGCGCCTTCATGACCGGCAACCTGCTGGCTAACACCGACCTCTTCAAGGCCGGTGTTTCCGAAAGCGGCGCGTACAACCGCACGCTGACGCCATTCGGATTCCAGAGCGAACGGCGCACCTATTGGGAAGCGTCCGAGACGTACTTGAAGATGTCGCCGTTCCAACGGGCCGACAAGATCAAGACGCCGATGCTGATGTTCCACGGCGAAGCGGACGACAACTCCGGGACCTTCCCGATTCAATCGGAGCGTCTATATCAGGCGATCAAAGGCAACGGCGGGACTGTGCGGCTCGTCATGCTACCGCACGAAGCGCATGGGTATCTGGCGAAAGAGACGATCGAGCACGTGGTATTCGAAACGCTCACCTGGCTGGATCGCTACGTGAAGGGCACCGACGGCGAGTCCGGCAGTAAGTAACACGGGCCTCCGGCCTGCCTAAAACTCGAAGCGCGCGCCCAGCTCTATCCATCTTGCGCTGTTGGTGCGATTGGGCGGCGTGAACGTGCTCGTGATCACACCGAAGCTGGCCGGGCTGGTATAGCTAAGTCCCGGCGTGGCGTAGTTGTGGTAGTTGAATACGTTGAACATGTCGGCCGTGAAGCGCATCAACATCCGCTCGGTGATCTTGGTGTCCTTCCCGAGGCTCAAATCCATGTTGGTGACGCCCAAACCGCGGAGTGGATTTGCACGGCCGGTACGGGTATCGGAGCTCAGTTGGATGTAGCGGAAACTGCCATAAGCCGCGCAGGGGTTGGAGAATATATTCAAGCCACTGGGATTTGGATTCGCCGCCGTCTGGGTATTCGTACTCCCAACGGTTGTCGTCGCGCCGGAGAGTGTGGTGAAGTTGCATCCAACCGATCCCTGATTCGATCCAGAAGTTGCCACGCCATTCGTCGGGATCATGTAGCCATTTACGGTAATAGTGGACGTGTTACCGCCCCACACCTGCCCACTTTCCGTCACTTGCAACGGAAGGCCGCTCCAGGCGGTAACAATGGGAGACAGATACCATCCGCCGATGACTTTGTCTAAGCCGTTTCGGAATGCCAAGCGATGTCCCGGGCCAAGGGGAAGGTCGTAGATGGCGAAGGAATTAAAGACTCGCCGTCGATCGTAGCTGGACGGCCCGTAGTCTACCCCCGGATGTAGGCTGTTCGCGTAGTATCCGGCATTATTCTGATTCGAGAGGTAGTCGTCCAACGCCGAAGCGTACGTGAAATTTGCGACCATCGTGAGGCTCTTGGTCTTCTTCTGCACCGACAGGATTCCAGCCGTGTAGTTGGATTCCCCGATGTAGGTGCGCATGAACTCGATCTGGGCCTGATCGTTCGTGAACGGAGTCATGCTGATCGAACGCCGATAATTGTTCATGTTGAAGAAAAGCGTCCCAACGTTGCCGGTGGAGAAGTTGCTGCTATTGGTGCTCACGATGTAGGCAGTTGCGCTGGCTGACCCCTTCAGCTTGGCGAGGCCCGGAAACTGGTCCTCGAAAAACGGTTGGGCCGGAATCGCCGATGCCGCCACGCCGGTGCGCAGAGCGTTGGCAATCGTATCGTAGGCTTGTGCGAAGGACTGACCGGAAGCCTGGTCCACCATCATGTACGGCGCTTGGTTCAGGTTCACGGCTTGAGGAAGGTGGCGCGAGTATCTGCCAACATAAGCTAGTTCGAGAGTGATCCGGCCCGGCAATTCGCGTTGATAGCTCAAATCCACGTTGAAACTGCGGCCGACCTTGGTGTTCGGATCCACCTGGAAGGAAAGTGTTTCGGTGTAGCCGGGGGGAGGAATCACGGGCGAGGTTGCCGCGCTCGCTACCGGCAAGGGCAAGCTGCCGTCCACGCCAATGCGAAAGCTGGAGAGGCCAGGATTGACGCCCACACCCACACCGGCATTGCAGCCTGCTCCACCTGCGCCGGTGGCATTGCAGGCCGGGGCTTGAACGATGATGTTTTGATCGAAACCCACGCCGAGCATCGGGATCTCCACGCTCTGGACGGTGTTGGAACGGTCGTAGACCATCGCGAACCCGCCGCGAAGCACGGTCTTTTCTCTGCCCACAACCTTGCCGAGCAAGCCGTCGCCGAATCTGGGAGACCAGGCAAAGGCGGCGCGCGGCGCCACGTCACCGTAGTCAACGTTATAGACCGGGATCTTGGCTTGACCGACCGTAGCAAAGCCAATCGTTGGGTTATAGATTTGGCCGGCCAACGCGGCCGTTAGCCGGTTCTGCAGAAACGAGCTGGCATCGATCGGTTGATTCGTGGTCGCATTGATCATAACCGTCTGCAGGTTGTTCTTTTCCGTTGGCGCGGTCTGCCAGCCATAGGAAAGCCCGAAGGTCAGGGTCAGATTCGACTTGATACGCCACGAATCCTGAAAGTAGAAGTAGGGCGCCCACTCATTGGTATGATCCACCAGGAAGGTGCCCAGCGGCAGCGGTTGTAGATTGGCGTCGCGCACCGCCAGAACGTTGACGTTGTCGACCAATCCGAGCACAGAGGCGTAATAGCGATCCCAGTTGGTGACATTGGTGGAAGTGATGCAGTTAGCCGTGACCGACGAACTGCAGGTCAGCGGGCGATTGACCGCTTGAATGCCGAGATAACTCTGGTCGCCATCAACTGTGGCCACCAGCGAGGCCAGCGATCCGACCACCTTGTCGGCGCGCACATGCGTATAGGGCAACATGTTGATTTGACCGCCGAACTGGAAGGTGTGCTTGCCCCAGATCTTGGTTACATCGTCTTGCCACTGGAAGTCGCCGTTGTAGTTGGCCTGATAGCGCGCGCGCTGGGTATCCATATCGATCGGCGAATCGATGAAACTGGTGACGCCGCTGCCAATGAGCAGCGCGATCGGTCCGGCCGAGGTGTTCGAGCCGGGAATATTTAGCAAGCCAGCGGCGGCGGCCGGGGAAGTGGCCTGATTGGCGTTGTTGTCGCGCACATAGCCGAAACGGAACGTATTCAGCCAGGTCGGCGTGATGGTCCAGTTTGCCGCGGCGCTGTACACCGAGCCGCGTTGCGGATTCTGCACAAACGACTGCGGGGTTCCGTTTACGATGCCGACGTCGCCCGACCCCGTGGTGATGCTGCGGAAATAGGTATAGCTTGCATTAAACGTCAGCTTGTCCGAAAAAGTGTGGTCGAGGCGCATCACGCCATAGTCGGTCTGCACAGGGACGGGAAGATTGAAGAAGTAATTTCCGGTGTTAAAGCCGTCGCCTCCGGGTTGGTTTGGCAGAGGCATCAAAGCCCATTGTGCTTTTACCGCCGGGCTAATACCCAAGCCGCGCGGGTCGCAGGGTAGATTCGCGCTGGGCCCACAAATCGCCGCGGTCCCTAAGTTGAACTGCTGGACAGCGCCATTAGCACTGAATTGCACGATACCCTGCTTGAGCAGGGCCGTGGGAACGGTATGCGTCAACTGCGCTACGTTGGCGAAGCGGCGCCCCTCATAATTGGCGAAGAAGAAGGTCTTGTCCTTCCGGATCGGTCCGCCGAGGCGGCCACCAAAGCGATTGTCGCGAATCGCCGCCCTGGCAACGCCGGCGCGGTTGTTGTCCCAGGTATTCGAGTTCAAATCTCCGTTTTGCAGATACTCGTAGAGAGCACCGTTGAAGGCGTTATAGCCGCGGCGGCCGATCAAGGTTACCTGCCCTCCGGAGGCGCGGGTTAAGGTGGAGTTCGGAGTGGAGATGGTAACGCGGAACTCCTCTACACTGTCGGCCGGTGTCGGGACGACCGTGTTGCCGGCGACCACTTGCTGCGTAATATCGAGTCCATCCAGGGTAACGGTGTTCTGGTCGTCGATCGCGCCGCTGACGCGCATCGTCAAATTGGAGCCGCCGGCGACCACGCCGGGTTGCAAATTCATTAGCTCGGTGGCGTTGCGCTGGAGTGTGGGCAGGCGCAGAATCGCGTTGGTCGAGACGGTGTTGCCAATCTGCGCGTCCGAAGTCTGCAACTGGGCGATCGTGCCGGCCGTAACCTCCACGGTCTGGCTGGCCGTGCCGACTTGCAGTCGCACCGGCGAACTGGTCGTCTCGTTGACTTCAACTGGGATGTCGTTCACGTTTGCGGTACGGAATCCAGCGGCCTTGACAATGATCTTGTAGGTACCGGGCTGGAGGCTGGGAAAGACATACTGGCCCGCCGCATTGGTGACCTGCTTCTCAACGGCATTGGTGCCGGTGTTAAGCAGCTCGACTTCCGCCTTGGGCACCACCGCGCCCGAGGGATCGGTGACTACACCGGACACGGCACCGGTGGTGGCGGATTGGGCCGCCGCTCCGGGAGCAAAGACCGTTATGGCCATGGTTACTAGGAGGAAAAACATCACTAGCGAACGAAGTCTCATAGGAATAGCTCCCCTCTTCTAACGGATTTGACCCCACTTTAGGAAGTAACCTTGCAGTTGTCAAGCGGTTTTGTTAGTTTGTTCCATCGCGGAAAACAATCGAACCTATAAAAAAAGCGCCGCTTTCCCAACGCGGCGCCCTTCTCTTCTGAGGACGGCTGGAGTAAACCCTGCGCCCCTTTTTGAATCGTTCCTGCTGAGCTTAGAACTTGAGGCTGAGCGTGGTCTGGATAACCCGTGCCGCCTGGTTCAGGTTGACGGGCGTTACCGTAGAACTGATCTGCCCGAACGTCGTGCTGTTGATGCTGCCGTTCGGATTCGAGAAGTTCACTGTGTTGAACAGATTGAAGAACGAGGTGCTGAACCGCAAAATAAACCTCTCGTGGATCCGGGTGTCCTTGGTGACCGCGAAGTCCACGTCAAAGAACTTGGGTCCCTTGAAGAAATCCGGAGAAAGCGTTCCGACCTGACCCGGACCTGGGTTGGTGAAGGCTTCCCCGGCGAACGGAGCAAAAGGGAGCGCGTCGGCCGCGACGCCTTCACCGTTGCTTGGATTGATCGCCGAGGGATTGATACCGTACACCGTGCTGCCCTTGTAAAAGGTGCCCAACAGACCGTTGATCTGCGAGCCGCTCATCGTGGTGTCGGCGGTCTCGTTGGCGGAACGTCCGTTCCGATTCAGAGTGCCGCGCGCCGACAGAATGCTGTACGGGGCACCCGACTGGAAGCTCAGGATCGGAGCCACGTTCCATCCGCTCATGATGTGATTCAGCACCGGATTTCTGGAGCTAAAAGAGTGTCCCTCGCCGATGGGCAGGTTGTAGCGCATGTAGCCCTTCCACGACAATGGCAGATTGTAGGGCGACAGCGTACGGGCCAAGGCGGGATTAGCGTTGTCCAGGAAAGGATCGATGTTCGTTTGGCTGTTCAGCGGTGCCGAGTTGGTGATACCCTTGCTCCAAACGAAGCTGGTATCGAAGAACAGGCCCGATCCGACCGGACGTTTCACTTCCAACTGCAAAGCGTTGTAGGTGGAGTCGGCGTCGTTGGTGTAGTAGTCGGCAACGAAGATATTCGGATTCGGCAGGAACAACGCGTTGCTGCCGGCGATAGCGCTCGAGACATAAGTGCTGGCCAAATTGGCGGCCTCTCCGAGTTGAATGTTGCTCTTGACCGTGGCATTGGTGAGCAACCCGCCGCCGGTGAGCGACGCGAAGTACGGCAGAGGCACGCTGCCCTTGACGGCCGGATTGTAGGTCGGGGTAAAGCCCAGTCCCGCGTTCTGCGCCAGGAAGCCATTGCTGCGCGCGTTGATGAAGTCGGTCATATACGCAGCCGGGAGGAGAGTTTGGTTCAGATCGAGTCCGCGGCCCAGTTTGGTGCCGTGGTTCCCCACATAGCTAACACTCACGACCGTGTGTCCTGGGAGTTGATGCTGGATGGTCAGATTCCACTGCTGCACGTAAGGAGTGGCCAGGTTGGGATTGATTAGTTCGGTGGCAGTGGACGGACCAAAGTTAACCAATTCCTGGGAGAACGTCTGCGGTTCCACAAAGGCCGGTACGCCGACCGTGGCCTTGGACGCCAAGGTTGCCGTGAGGTTCGCGATGCCCACCGTGGAGCCCAATCCGGGATTGTTAGCGGCGGCGTTATTTCCGGCCAAGATCGAGTTGTCGTTCACAAAGTTGATGCTGTAACCGGCTCGGAAAGACGTCTTGCCCTCACCCCTTGGATCCCAAGCGACGCCGATGTTGGGAGCAAAGGCGTGCAAGTCGCGGTTGTAGGCCGGCTGCGAAGCGTTGCCGCCGATGAAGTTAACGGAGGCATTGGACAGCAGCGTGGCAATGGGGTTGTTATTGACAATCTGCGGCCCTAGGATCAAACCGTTGCTCTCGTCGAAGCGCCCTTCATATTCCCAGCGGACGCCGTAATTCACGGTCAAGTTGCGGCGCATCTTCCACTGGTCGCCGACGTACGCCGCCAAGCTGTCGTAGGGGAAGTGACGGCCGTTGGTGGCGCCATTGACATACCCGCTGGTTGGCGTGGTCACGTTGAAAGTCTGCGAGGCGCTGGAGGTGATTCCGGCCACTACAGCGAGCAACGTATTGGCGTTCGAGAAATCCGTGCTGTTGACGCCGCCCGGGAACTGGGAGGTCGTCAGGCCCTTGTTATTCGCGGCGGAGATCCCCAAAGTATAGGTGGGTGTGATGCCGCCGCTGTTGTAGGAAAAAACGTGGAACAAGTTGCTCTGAATACCGAAGCGAATGGTGTGCGATCCATGATTCCAAATGGCGTTGTCGAGGATGGCGTAGCTGTTCTCGTCGCGGCCCTGAGGCTGGAAGGTGTCCACTGGATTCTGGAAGTTCAGGCCGCCGACAAAGAACGTACCTGCCGGCACGGTGTTGTTGTTGGTGTCCTTGAACGCCACTAGACCCCGGCTGAATCCGAAACGGACTTCGTTGGTGAGCGACGCGGTGGGCGTATAGCGCCAGCCGATCGACATGAAGTTGGTGCCGACGTTCTGCGTCGCCGCCGGCGTCACGCTGAAGGTGGTGTCCACGTCCGGCCGCAACAACACGTTGTTGTTGTAGGAGTAGGTGCCGTTGATGACGTTCTTCGCGTTCATGTTGTAGTCAACGCGCCCGCCAATATTGTTGTTGTTGTTGTTATTGCTACGGTTCAGCAGAAAACCGGTGGTGTTGTTGCCGTCGCCGACCACCGTGGTGTTTCCCGCGGCGGGAAGTTTCCCGATAAGCGCGGTCATGCTCGGATCGGCCGAATAGCCCGCGGTCGAGAGCACGTTGATGGTGGCCAGTCCGCCAGACGACGTGTGGTAGGTGAAGATGCCGTTGCGAGCGCTGGGCGTCAGAATCGTATCAGTGTTGGTGGTCTGCTGAATCAACCGATACTGCTCGTCGAAGAAGTAAAAGAATAGCTTGTCTTTGATGATGTGACCGCCGACGTTGCCACCGAACTGATTGAGCAAAAGGCGGGGTTTGGCTACGCCGTCGGCGTTGTTGAACCACCCGTTAGCGGCCGCATTGTTGATGCGGTTTTCCCAGAAGCCCTCACCGTGCCAAGTGTTCGACCCTGAAGGCGTTCGCATGGTCACCTGCGAGGCTCCTCCGCCCATGGTCACATCGGAGTTCGAAGTGGTCACCTCGATCTCGCCGACTTGGCCCAGGAACGGCAGGTTGAGGGCGACGTTGATATCGTTGGTGCGGACGAAGTCCTGAATGTTGATGCCATCCAGTGTCATGTTGGCATCGGTCGGCCGCAGACCGTTGATCGTGCTGGCGCCACCGTTGTAGGCCGAGCTGACGCCGGGCTGCATCGCCACCATGCTCAAGGGGTTGCGATCTTGGAGCGGAAGCCCGTTGATGTCCTGTGTATAAACCGTGTTCGAGATTTCCTGGCTAGTAGTGTTGATCAATCCCGCGGAGGTGGCTTCCACGTTGACGCTCTCGCTCACCGTACCCACCTCCATGCGAATCGGCGTCAGTGATGTTTCCTTCGCCGTATCCACCTTGACGTCTTTTACCGTGGAGACCCGGAAGCCCTGCTTGGTGGCTGTCACCGTGTAAAGACCGCTCTCCAGATTGCCGATGAAGAACCCACCTCGATCGTTCGTGGTGGCTGAAAACTTTGCGCCGGTCTCTTGACTCGCCACGAGCACTTGGACCCCTGGCGAAACCGCGCCGCTGGAATCCTCCACCGTGCCCGCCAAACTACCCGAGATTTGAGCTACGGCCAGACTCCCCGTAAGCCCAACAAATAACAAAGCCAAAAGTGCTACTCTGCGCGAAGAATTCGTCACCATGTCTTTAGGGTCCCTTTGATACCCACAGACCTGAGATGCACTTATGTTGCCACTTTTCTAATCTATTGATTCTAGGAAAGCGCTCAAAAGACGCGGCAAGGCGAACTACGAAAAACGGTAGGAGAATGCAAAGTCTTGTATCTGCGTGTCGCCGAAAAAGAAACGGCCCTTACTGTTCCCTTGGGGGTAACAGTTCAGCCGTTCAGTTGACGGGCACATCAATCGATCCCACTTGACCCGAGGCGCTATCGCGGGCCACGATGCGAACTCGGGCTGTGCCCGCCGGTAGCGGCAAGGGCAAGCTCAGTCCAATGCCGGTCGGCAGGAGCTTCTTGTAGTCCTCCGGCGAAAGGCTAAGATCGGCCGGTTGATGGAGTTGATCCAGGGTCGCTCCGTCCTTGCCGCGCATCACGAAGAACAAGTCCACCAGTGCTTCGTATTTGCCGTTCTTCAACTCGAAACCGATCTCGTGCATGTCGATCTCAATATTCGTCACGAGGGTGGACCCCTGATGAACTGGGCGGATCTTGAGCCCCAACCCGGATGACGTCACGGGCGCAACCGCAGCCTGCAACAGAGCAGCCTTGCGCTGTTGGGCGTCGCTGACAATATCGGTAGCAACGGCGAGATAGCCCTTGCGCGAGAGCACCTGCACGCCCGGCTTGTCGACCTTGACCTTGATTTCGCGGAAGCCTCCGTTCCATTGGTTGTGGGTCGGCGAGTAGGAAACCATGTATGTTACCTGGGAATCGTTGACGGCCTGACGGATGGAGGTGAACAGATCGTTGGTATTGTAAAAAGCACGCCCCCCGGTCTTGTCAGCCAATTCATTCATGGCCGCGTGGATCGATACGGTGGTGTTGGTGGCGCTGGCGTCAATCCGCTCGGCGAGACCATCGCCGCCCGTGGGAGAGATGCCGCCTCTGGCGATCCGGCCCGGCGTGCGAGACATGGTACCGTTCGACGAATCAATGTTGGGAGCACCCAAGAGTCCGGCGGCGTCGACCGGATAGATGGCGATGTTCGCGGCGTTAACGGCGCGCGCGGTTTTCTCCATATCGTCCGCCAGGTTTCTGAACTTGGGATCGACTCCCGCCGCGGCGTAGCCGATGCGGAGAGGAAAGTCGCCACAAACCCAGATCAGGTTCTTGCGGCCCGGTATGCCGGACAAGCTGCCGGCGATAGCTTCCAGAGCCCGCAAGGATTCCTGAGCGCGAAGGTTGGTTTGAAAGTTTGCAATCGTTTGAGTCATATCCGCCACGCCTTGGTTCAAGGCAAAGAGCGCGGCGCCTAGAGGATCGCCGGGCGCGGTGGTTCCTCCGCCAACTGCGGGTTCACCTGCTGTCTCCGCGCCGGCAGTGGACATGGTCGCCTTGTACCTCTTGACCGCTTCGACCAGCGCCTTCGAATCGTTGGTGAAATCCTGCAGCACGGTGAGTTTGGTGCCCAGGGCATAAATGGCTACGTGATCGGTCGGCTGAATCTGTTCCAGAAAGCGGATGATCGCCTCACGCGCTTTTACGTGGTCCGTGGGCAAGGTGTTAAACGTATCGATGAGAACGACCGTGAGGTTGTGTGGAACGCCGGAAAAACCGCTGGAGCGGTTGGTCAACGTACCGGCGGGAAGCGTTGAGGCATCCTTGCCGCTTGGCGCGGTATTGGTCTCTATCGAGAACAGTTGGATCTTCTGTTCCTGGCCCGCGTCAAAGATGGTGAAATTCTCCCGCTTGAGGCCGGTGACGGGCTGTCCGTTCTTGTCTTTGACGACTACGCCGACTTGAACTAAGCGAGTGGTGCTGCGAATGACCTCATCCTGTCCGAACAAGGGAAGACAAAGAATCGAGAGAAGGACAATCAATGAATTGCGCATGAAAGGGCTCCGAAAGGCATTTCCGAAAAACAATGGGGCAGGCTTGGAAGCCTGCCCCACAAGTGTGTCACACCAACCGTTCAACGGCTCCGACTAAAAATCGAACCGGAGGGCCAATTGGAAGATGCGCGCTGCGACGTCGCTGGTGATCTTACCGTTCGTCAATGCGGTTCCCGCCGCGGAGAAAGTCGCGGGGTTGTTGAAGTTTGGATGGTTGAACACGTTGTAACCTTCCATGCGGAAGTTGAACGCGGTCTTCTCCGTGATCAGGAAGCGCTTCACCAACGACATGTCGAAGTTGGTATAGCGCGGCCCGCGGAAGGTATTGCGTCCCGCAGTGCCGTCGGATCCTGCCAGCGGGTACAAACCGACGTTAGTGGTACCCGCCGTCAGAGAAGCCAACTGGGTCGGCGAGAAGAAGAACACGCCGTTACCCTGTTCCACGACGCCGCCGATATTGCGGTCGCCGTTATAGTTGGCCCAGGCAGCCGAGGAGTAGGCTCCAGTGGCACGGCCGGAAGTGAAGGTCATCACGCGACCGCTCTGGATGACGCCGAGCGAACCGAGATCCCATCCGCCGAATACCGTATTCATGAAGCGATTCCAACCAGCACCGAACTTCTGGCCTTTGCCGAAGGGCAGCGTGTAGGTGATCGCCCAGTTGATCGCTTGCGGGATATCCGCATCCCCACGAGCCCGGTTCGCTGCGATATTGAAGTTGTCGATCGGAGCGGCAAATCCGTTGGCGTCGGTGGAAATGTTGTCCATCGACTTGCTCCAGGTGTAATTGAAGATACCCTTGACGGCTCCTACCTGACGGGTGATGCTAATCTGCGCGGAATCGTAGTAAGAGCGTCCGTCGTTGGTACCCAGCAGTACGTTGTTGTACTGGGGGTAGTTGCGCAGATAGAAGTTGGAAATACCAGCCGCGGCATACTTGGCGTTATTGCTGCGATCCACGGTGGTCGCCGCGGTGTAAACCTGGCCTTGCAAAACCGTGGCACAACCCAGTGCACTGACCGCCGCCGCCGGAGATCCGAAGATCTTGGTTAGCGAGTTGCTCGGCGAGGGACCGTTGTTGGGGCACGTTGTCTGCGTGCCGGTACCGAAGTTCGGGTTGGCGTACGCCTGCAACTGCTGGAAGGAGGTCAGGAAGTCGCCGAAAATACGCTGCTGGTTCATATCCTCTTGCATAAACAACTTGACGCCGCGCGTTCCGACGTAGCCGACGTTCAGAACGGTGCCACGGGCAATCTCGTGCTGGATTCCCAAGCTCATATGCTGCACGTAGCCGGTAGCCAGATTCGGATTGAAAACCGTGATGCTGGTACCGCGAGCGGCAACCGTTCCCGCCGTAACCGCGGGCAGTGTCAAGACAGGAGCCGCTGGCTGAGCCGGCAGGAAAGCCGTCAAGCCATCCCCAACCCGGTTGTCGCTCGAGGCGAAGATGCCGGAGTTGACGAACGGAGTGACCGTCTGGGTGAAGCCCGGCGTGGCGCCATCCACGGCACTCGTGGTAGCTCCGATGATGCGGTCGAAGAAGATACCGTAATCACCGCGAACGACGGTCTTGGCGTTTCCGAAAGGCGACCAAGCAAACCCAAAACGCGGAGCGAAGTTGTTCCAGTCGCTCTTATACCACTGGCTGCACTGAGCGACGCTCAGCGCCTGGTTCTGATTGGTGCTGTTGATTGATCCGGCGCCGTTGATACATCCTTGCAGCGAACCCGCTTCGAACGGAGGCTCCGAATACTCCCAACGGAGGCCGACGTTGATGGTCAGGTTCTTCGTCACGCGCCAGTCGTCCTGGGCGAACGCGGCATACTCGCGGAACTTGTAGTTGCGAATATAGGGCTGTCCCGCCGGCTGGAACGAGGTCAGGTTGCTGTAGAAGGTCTCGTTGATCGAACTGATCCGTCCCAGCACGTCGTTGTAGAGGTTCTGGTAGCGACTCAAGTCAGAGGAAGAAATGGCAGGCTGACCCGCCGCGCCCGGACCGAAAGTCGTCGGCACGTTGTTCCCGTTGCCGGTGCTGAGGGAAATCGTGGGATAGATACCTTGGTCGTTATAGCCGTTCTGAAGTGTCCAGCGGGTATTGAACCCGAACTTGAAGGTATGGTTTCCATGCACCTTGCTCAGGTTGTCGGTCCATTCGTCAACCGGGGAGTTGCGCCCTTGAGCGAAGCCCGCATAATCAGGATCGGTGTAGCTGTTGGAAGTGATCTGCGGTCCATTCGGACGGTTCGGACGGAAGAAGCCGACCAGGGCACTCTGGTGCCCGTAACGGGCCTCATTCACCGTGGTGGAGTTGATGACCCAGTCGTCGCCGAAAGCAAGACCCCAACGGATACCACCCTGGGTGCCTTGCGGGAAGCCGGGATAGGTAGCGTCGGCGTTGTTGAGCGAGTCGATGGCGGTGTTGGTCTCACGGCTGTAACGGCCGAAGATCGTGTTCTTGTCCGTCAAGCGATAGTCAAAGCGCCAAGTGTTTTGGTTCTCCTGGCTGCCATTAGGATTGTTGAAGCGGTATCCAGCGGTGTTCAACAAATCGCCGGTGTCGAAGGCGTTGGGGGCCGGCAACTCTGCGAAGAGGGCTGCCATGGTCTTGTCCACGCCAATGTGGCGGGGATCGTTAGCGGCGATATTGAACGAGGAAACCGAGGTGCCGCCGGGAGGGGTCCACATGTAAATCCCCTGCTTGGCCGTGGCCGTGAGCACAGTGCGCTCGCGAATGATGCCGGCCGTTGTGCGCCGCATCTGGGTGTTATAGAAGAAGAACAGCTTGTCCTTCTTGATGCGACCGCCGATGGAGCCGCCAAAGATGTTCTGAATCAGCACCGGGGTTGCGACACCCGAAGCATTATTGAAAAAATCGTTAGCGTTGAGATCGGTGTTACGCAAATAGTCGAAAAGATTGCCGTGGAAGCGATTGGTTCCGGAACGTGTAACCAATTCTACTTGCCCGCCAGCGTTGCGGCCATATTCGGCCTTGCCGCCGTTGGTGATCATGCGTACTTCCGCAATCGAGTCCGAATTGTTCGCGGTGAGTGACAGACCCAAGCGGGGTACGACGGCATCGTTCACGTCAATACCGTCGAGGGTAGAATTGCTGCTGCCCTGGCGGGTGCCGTTGATACGCGAAAACGTGGGATCTCCCGGAGTGGTGTTCTGAACGCCCGGCTGATAGACGGCCAGGATGATCGGGGTGCGGCCCAACTGCGGCAGCGTGTCGATCTCCGACATCTGTACGGTGCGGCCTATGTGCGACTCGGAGGTCTGCAGGGCCAGACTGCTGGCCGCGACGGTAACGCTTTCCGAGACCGCGCCGACTTGCATCGTGATGTCTTCCGTTACCGTGATTCCAATGTCTATGGTCACGTCCGTATGGACGGCCTTGTGGAACCCGGCCACTTCAACCGTGACCGTATAGACACCTTGGGGCATCACAGGAAACACGTAGAATCCCTGAGCGTTGGCCGTTGCTTCAACCTTTGCACCGGTCTTGCCGTTCAAAGCGGTTACCTTGGCGTTCGCGATCACGGCGTTAGACGCATCGTGAACGGTTCCTTCCAAACGTCCGGAATTGGTCTGTGCTATCACACCGGTGACAGCGAACAGAACCAACGCCAAGCTCAACAGCATCGTAGCAAATTTCTTCATGTACTCCTCCGTTGGAGTTTTATCTCTATTAAACAGCGCGAAAACAGCATGGGACGGGAATCGAATGATCGCGAAATGACCCAATGGGACTATCTTTCGATCCGAAAGGCAGAGACGATGGTGTCGAATGAACGCGTAGCAGCTTTTTCCTCCCCAACCCCACAGTGAACAATGCACGCTGGTGGCCACCCACTAAGCGATTGGTTCCAAGAGGACACGCTCGACCAACTCGAACCAAAATACTAAAAACGGTAGGAAAATGCAAGGTTCCGTAGCCGGTTCCGGGTGACGGCCGATGCGGCGAAAATCGATCGAGGGGTATTCGTCACGCCCAGCGGTCTGAGAGATTGGTCCCCCGTGATCGAAAGTTTTGGGGCCGGCATCAAAATTGCTGGGCCATCTGTGTTCCCTCGAAGGGAACACTCAAGGCCCATCTGGTGAGGGGCCATAATCGCTCCGGTCCAGCGCTTGGTTCAAGCTGCCTACTTCCAACAGGAGCGATATACAATGGTCTGATGGAAACCGACCGGGTACAGCCCGCGCGCGTCCTAATCGTGGAAGATGAAGACGGGGCCCGCGCCGGACTGGCCGCCGTGATCGAGAGTTGGGGATATCGCACCGCAACCGCGCGCGATGGCCAGGAAGCGCTGGAGAAACTGGCGGCGGTTTCCCCCGTGGTTCTCATCACCGATCTGAAAATGCCCCGGCTCGACGGCCTTGGCTTGCTGCGCCGGCTGCGCGAAGAACCCGATCCTCCACCCGCCATCGTCCTCACCGCGCACGGCGACGAAGCGGCGCTCGAAGAAGCACTGCAACTGGGCGCGTTCTGGTTCCTGGAAAAACCGCTGCGTACCCATATGCTTCGCGTGCTGGTGGACCGCGCAGTGTTTCTGCGCCGGGAACAAACCAAGAGCCGTGCGTTGGAAGTCACGCTGGCACACGCCGGCAAACTCGGATCTCTAGTGGGCGAGTCGCCCGCGATGCAGGAAGTTTTCCGGCTGTTGCAAATGGTGGGACCGAGCAAGGCCTCCGTGCTGATCACCGGCGAAAGCGGCTCCGGCAAGGAGCTGGTGGCGCGCACCATTCACGACTTAAGCCCGCGCAAGGACCGCCCGTTTGTCGCAATCAACTGTTCGGCGATCCCGGAAACGTTGATGGAAAGCGAAATCTTCGGACATGAACGCGGCGCTTTCACTGGCGCGCAAGAACGCCGCGCGGGATGCTTCGAACTGGCCGATGGCGGCACGCTGCTGCTGGACGAAATCGGCGAGATGCCCGCCGCCACGCAAGCTAAACTGTTGCGCGTCCTGGAAGACTCGAAAGTCCGGCGGCTCGGCGGTAAACAGGAAATCGAGGTAGACGTGCGAGTGCTGGCGGCGACCAATCGCGATCCGGAAGAAGCGATCCAGGATGGGACTCTGCGACAAGACCTGTTTTTCCGCCTGAACGTTTTTCAGATTTACATGCCGCCGTTGCGTGAACATTTGGCCGATCTTCCGCGGCTCATCGAGGGACTGCTCGCCGCGCTCAGCCACAAGCACGAGCGGAACGTGGTGCGCGTCTCCCCGGAGGTGCTGGAGCGATTCCGGCATTATGGCTGGCCGGGAAATGTACGCGAGTTGCGCAACACCTTGGAGCGCGCGTTGGTGGTGGCGCCCGGTCCGCAGATCGAGACGAGCCATCTTCCACCCACCTTCGGACAAAGCCGCTTAAGCGTCTCGGCACCGGAATCGGGAAGCGCCTCCGGCGACGGTCTGCGACTTCATGTGGGAACCACGGTGGCCGAGGCCGAGCGTCAACTGATTGTGAAGACGCTCGAGTCCCAAAACAACAACAAGACCCGTGCGGCGGAAGTACTGGGAATCAGCCTGAAAACGCTGCACAATAAGCTGAAGGAGTATCGCGAGGAATAGGAAAGTCCTTTTGAGCCTGAAGACCAAGCTCCGCCTGGCAATTCTTGGACTGGTGCTGGCCGTGGTGCTAGCCTACTCCTGGTTGTACATTTCCTTGCTCACTCGCAAGGAAATCGAGGCGGACTTCGACCTGGGCCAGTACATCACCAAGCAAATCCTGCAGAAGGCCAATCAGGCGCTCGATGATTCCAAGGCCGCGCTGCCGGAAATGATGCTCAGCGGAGATCCGGACGTTCTCCGCCTGACCGTGGAACGAGCCCTGACCGTGCATCCGGGCTTGAATTCCCTGCTGGACTCGATCCCCGGCTATTCCTACACCGTGTTCGATGCCGCGGTGGTCGGCACCAACGGTGTGATCCTCGCGCACAGCAATTCGGCGCTGCGCGGACGCACCGCGCCTCCGCGCTACACCTTTGAACCGTTGCTAAATGCCGGCGTGCTGGAACAGTTGCGGGTGGCCTTCGGACCCGAGCAGATCTACGAAATCTCCAACCCGCTCGAACTGGCCATCAACGAGAAGCCATTTCAATTCGGCAGCCTGCGCGTGGGCATTTCATCGGTGTATCTCGGCAATTCGCTGCGTCCGCAGATTCTGCAAGCGCTGGGGCTGGTAGCCTTGTTCGTGGCGTTGACGCTCGCCTTGGGATGGATCGTCACTAGCGTCCTGCTGCGTCCGCTGGAAAGCATCAACGTGTCCCTGGATTTGATGACACAAGGACAGTTCGACGCCGTACCCGCGGCACCCGCCAGGCCCGATGAATTCGGCGTCGTGGCCAGCAAACTCACGCTACTCGGCCAGCAGTTCCGTGATGTCCGCGAGAACATGGCGCAAGTCATGCATGGCCTGGAAGAAGCGTTGCTGCTGTTCACCCGCGATGGACGCGCCATCCTGGCCAGCGACCGGGTTCAGGAACTCCTGCACCTGGAACCCGGCGAAATCCTGGGCCGTAGCGTGGAAGACGTGTTCGCCTCACAGCCGGCACTGGCCGTGCTGGTATCGCAGAGCGTCCATCAGGGGCTGCCGTTCTTGCGTCGGGAAGTCGAGTTGGATCAAGGACGGCGCGTCACGCTGAGCGTCCAGTTTATCGCGGGACTTTCTCCAGCGGGATATCCCGAAGGCGCCCCCCAACATCACAATGCGACCGCGGTGGCGCTGGTCAGCCTGCGCGACGCCGAATCGGTGCGACGGCTCGAATCGCAAATCGAAATGTCCAACCGGCTGGCCGCGATCAGCCGCCTGACTTCGGGAGTAGCGCACGAGGTTCGCAATCCGCTGAACGCGATTGTCTTGCATCTGGAAGCGCTGAAGAGCAAGCTGGTCGACCCTGGCGAGGGAATCACGGAGCATCTGGCCATTATCGCTCGCGAGATTTACCGCTTGGATCGCGTAGTGCGTACTTTCCTCGACTTCACAAGACCGGTCCGGTTGAATTTGCAAGAAACAGATGTGAACACCCTGGTGCAGGAAGTCGTCGGCCTGGCCAGCGTGGAAGCGGATGCGCGCCAGATCCAGGTGAACTTCGAACCCAACGGCACACGCCCGGTAGTCCGGGTGGACCGTGACTTGATCAAGCAAGCGATCCTTAATGTGGTACTCAACGGATGCCAGGCCACACCCGACGGCGGTCACTTGTTTTTGAGCGAGCGGATCTTGAACGGCATTGTGGAGTTGTCGGTGACCGATCAGGGACCGGGCATACCGCCGGATATCCAAGACAAGGTTTTCGATCTATACTTCACCACGCGAGAGAAAGGCAGCGGCATTGGATTGCCGCTGGCATTCCGCGCCTTCCAACTACACAATGGAACGGTTGAATTTCAGAATCGCGCCGAGGGCGGCGTGGAATTCCGGTTGTGTCTACCGCTCGCTTCACCGGCAATATCGCCGGCCAGTTTGCCCGCAGTGAGGAGCTAAGCAATGCCTGAAATCGATCCGGTCCTGCTAGCCAATCGCAAGTTCTACCGCGCCTTGTGCGAGATGGACGTGCAGGCCATGACCGAGGTGTGGTTGCACGAGGATTGGGTGCGATGCGTGCATCCAGGCTGGGCCCCGATTGAAGGCTGGCCCGCGCTACAGGAAAGCTGGCAGCGCATCTTCGAGAATACCGAGCACATGCATGTCAGTGTGGGCGGCGTTTTTGTGAGTATCCAGGGAGAAATGGCGTGGGTGTCCTGCGTGGAGCGCGTTTCGACCACCGCGGAAGGCCGCATGGACATGGCCTACGTGCAAGCCACCAATCTGTACGTGCTGCGCGCCGGGGAATGGCGCATGGTCTTGCATCACGCTTCGCACCTACCGATCGATGCCGGCGGCGAGGGCGAGGAGACGGTCCACTAACGCGCGGTCCCCGCGCTTCTGCACAATTTCATTCACCGATCGCCACACCGACTCGTCGTGCTGGTAGATGCGCATCGCGTTCAGAACGTCGAGGGCGCTGCGCGGATTCTCCTCGGCCAGCAGTTTCAGCAGAAACTCCACCGACGATTCGCGGCGCGCCGTAGCCAGCGCCAGCAGCAGGATTTTCTTCATCGGCCCCACCACGAAGTGGGTCCATCTTTCTTTCAGGGCTTCGACGGCTTCCGGCAGCCGGCTGTCTCCCAGCGCCAGGACGGCCGCCTCGGCGATGGTTTCATCGGTGTCATCGCAGTAGTCCGCGACGAAGCGGATCGATCGTGCCGGATCGCAGGCCAGCAGGCTGGCAAAGCATTCCGCGATGACTTCGGCCTCAGGGTCGCCGGTGAGCACTTTGAAGCGCAGCAGCAAGGCGCCGGCTTCGTTGGGCAACGTGCCGATCGCGCGCACCGCGCCGATCCGCGCGCCGGTTTCATGGTCGGCCAGGAGCCGCACCAATTCGAAGGCCGCATCGGGATGGTGAGTTTGCGCGAGTCCCGCGGCGCAATGGCTACGAAGCTGGACAGCGGTATCAGTGGGTGGTCCGAAACTGGCCTCGAGTTGCACGTGTCGAATTCCGGTCAGGAGCAGTTCGGAATCGTAGTGATCGAGGGTGTAGAGCGCGGCGACGATTTCGGTGAGCGCCATGCATCCCTTATCGAGCTGCTCGGGCCCGGCCATCAAGCGGTGAAAAGCCTTGACCAGTGCCGGAATGGCATCGTGTTGGTGGAGCTCTGCGGCAACCTTAGCGGCTTTGGCGACGACCCAGTTGGATTTGTTGGCCAGATGCTTTGCGAGCGCCGGCCCGCGCACGGCCTCAGGTTCGTCGCGCAGTTGGTTAATGGCGCGTAGGGCCTCCTGGGTCGGATCTGGTCGTTTGGCCATAGATAGATAAAGTATATGTGTTATCTTTCACCTTTATGAAACAACACTGCGCCCTAACTCTCGTTCTCGTTCTCGCTCTCGGCCCCCTGGCGGACGCCCGCCAACAGGCTGCTTCCGCACCAGACTTCCCATTGACCATCGACAACATCATGCGCGGCGAAGGACTGGTTGGATATCAGCCCGCCGCGATCCGCTGGTCGCAGGATAGCCAACACATCTATTTCCAATGGAAGAAGTACAACGAGCCGCGCGAGAAGAACATGGACACCTACGTCGTCAACGCCGACAATACGGGTCTCCGTAAGCTGACCGAGGACGAAGCCAAAGACGCTCCACCCGTGCAGGCCGATTGGTCCAAGGACAAGAAACGCGCCGTCTTCGCCGATGCCGGCGACCTCTACCTTTACGACGCCGTGGCCGGCAAGCGCCGCGCGATCACGCATACGACGGAAAACGAATCGAACCCGCGCTTCACGCGCGATCAGAGGCACATCACCTTCACGCGCGGCGGCAACCTGTACCTGCTCTCGCTGGAAGACGCGACGCTCGATCAGGTAACCGACATCCAAGCGGCGGGCGCGGCGGCAGCGGCACCAGCCGGAG
>Ga0207147_1021_pt1 | contig 33533 bp, 34 predicted proteins | sample Alteio_BWMinHeat_33_FD_153551 | JGI IMG/M metagenome (GOLD analysis project Ga0207147, IMG submission 153551) | Enriched cells from forest soil in Barre Woods Harvard Forest LTER site, Petersham, Massachusetts, United States -... | ecosystem: Environmental > Terrestrial > Soil > Temperate forest >... | reverse complement strand
CATGGCCGCGCTCAAGGTGAAGGAAGAACGCGGCGTCGAAGTGGCAACGGTAAGTCCGGACAGTCCGGCCTCGAAGGCGGGATTGAAGAAGCAGGACGTGATCCTGGACGTCAACGGCGCTCGCATCGAAAGCGTGGAGCAGTTCAAGCGCATGATTTCCGAAATGCCGGTGGGCCGCACCGTCAAGCTGCTGATCAGCCGCGACGGCGCGACGCAAACCGTCAGCGCGAAGCTGGAAGAGCACAACTGGATGCGCCACGACGACAACCGCAGCTACAGAATTACGATTCCGCGGGGCGAGATGGCGCCGATGCCGCCTACCCCGCCGCCGACGCCCCCTGCACGCGCTCCTCGTGCGCCCATGCCACCCATGCCCCCGCGTGCCTTCGAGTTTCCCAACATGGACGGCTGGGGCGACATGTTTGTCTTCGGAAACACGCCGCGACTCGGCATTGAGGGCGAGGAAATCGGCAGCCAGCTAGGAGAATACTTCGGTGTCGGCGATAAGGGTGGAGTGCTGGTCCGCTCGGTTGCGGCGGGCAGCGCCGCCGAGAAGGCCGGCATCAAAGCCGGCGACGTGATCACGAAAGTCAACGGTAAACATGTCGAGGATATGAGCGATCTGCGGGAAGGGCTGCGCGATGGCGCGGGCAAGAGCTTCCCGGTGATACTGATTCGCAACAAGAAGGAGATGACGGTGACGGTGAAGATCGAGAAGCCCGAAGAGTCGCACCGGGACAGCGTCTAATTAGTTCTTGGTGTCCCGCACGATTTCCACTTTGGCGGCCGGAACCGCCAGTTTGACCAGCTTTCGGCTGCTATCACACCAAATCTGGATTTCCAGTGCGTCGGTCTTGGCCGTTAGCTTGTCATACCCATCGTCCTTGCCGGTATTTTCCACCAGCATAAACCCCGGCTGCGCTTCCTGCGGAATCAACACTTGGATGTGTTGCGCGCCGCCCTTCTTGAAATCGTAGCGGCGCACCAGCAACGCGAAATGATGGAAAAAATTGGTGTCCAGAATCACCATTTCCGTTTCCAGCATGAAGTCGAAGTCCTTGTCGCCTTCCGGCGTCGAGTAGTGAGCTTTGGCCTGGCCACCGGCGATATTCACTTGGATGCTGGCCCGCTTGGGCGATTTCTGCAGGCGCGTATACGAGGTCACGATTAAACTGTGGTCCAGATTGATCACCGCCGATTCGGTGGCCTCCGCGCCGTTAGGCATCTTCACTTTCAAGTCTCCCTTCATGCGGTAGCCGTCGCCTGCCGTTTCAATATCGAAGTGCTCGGTGCCGAGGACCTGGCCGCCTACCAGAATCTTGAGGGTTCCGTGATCGACGAAGGAATCCGCGGGCGCGGGGGTTTGGCCCAGAAGTAAGCCATAAAACATAAATGCTAGGAAATGCATGATGCCATTATAGCCAAAACCGCGTCTTCCGGGGTGCCTGTACCAGTCCAGACAACCCGGGCCGCGCGCTGGTAATGCGGCAGACGCGCGGCATAAAGCTGGGCGAAAGCGGCAGGGTCGCGGGCTAAGGGACGATGCGTGAATCCGGCGCATCGTTCGCGCAGGGTGTCGAGCGGGGCTTCCAGGAATACGGTGACCGCTTGCGCGGCGGCAATCGCATCGCGATTGCGTTGTTGGGCGAACGCTCCGCCGCCGAGCGCGATTACGTGCGGGTCCCTCGCATCAAGACCGCCGGCTCCCAACAGGGCGGCGAGCGCCTGCGCTTCGGCGTCGCGGAAGGCGTCCTCGCCGTCGGCCGCGAAAATCTCGGAGATGGTCTTGCCGCCGGCGGCTTCTATGCGATCGTCGAGGTCGACGAAGGGACGGCCGAGCCGTCCGGCCAGCAGGCGTCCAATAGTGGTCTTGCCGCTGCCCATGAAACCGAGGAGGATGATATGGCGGTTCACTTGTCGAAAATCTTAGCATGCCAGTAGCACAGGCCTCCGGCCTTCGTGACTTTTTCCGAACACAGGCCAGAGGCCTGTGCTACTTTGAGTTCAGCAAATGAAACCAATTACCTTCGCAGTCCTGTTCGCCAGCTTACTCGGCTCTTTGTTAAGCGCGCAGAGCGAAACCCCGGCGACCTTCACTTCCACCAACGACGGTTTCGACTACACCCGGCGAGACGTCCTGATTCCGATGCGCGACGGCGTGAAGCTGCACGCCGTGATTCTGGTGCAGAAAGGCGCGAGCCACGCGCCGATCCTGCTCACCCGCACGCCCTACAACGCCACCGAGCTCACCTCGCACGCGCAAAGCTCGCACCTCGGACCGATCCTGTGGGGCTATGACAACGCCACGGAAGTCGTCGTCGAAGGCGGCTACATTCGCGTGATCGAAGATATCCGCGGCCGCTACGGCTCCGAAGGCGATTACGTGATGAACCGGCCGCTGCAAGGGCCGCTGAATCCCACCAAGGTCGATCACGCTACCGACACTTACGACACCATCGACTGGCTGGTTAAGAACATTCCGGAAACAAACGGCAAAGTCGGCATCCTGGGAATTTCCTACGACGGATTCCTGCCGCTCATGGCTCTTGTGAATCCCCACCCCGCGTTAAAAGTCTCGGTGCCGATGAACCCAATGGTCGATGGGTGGATGGGCGACGACTGGTTTCACAACGGCGCTTTTCGCCAGCAAAACATGCCCTACATCTACGAGCAGGAAGCCACCCGCAACAACGAAGCCAAATGGTGGACCAGCCACTTCGACGATTACGACATGTTCATGCAAGCCGGATCGGCTGGTGAGCTCGGGCGACGGCGCGGCCTCGATCAAGTGGGCTTCTGGCGGAAGATCCTGGAGCATCCCAGCTACGATTCGTGGTGGCGCGAGCAAGCCATGGATCGCGTCCTCGCCGCGCAGCCGCTGAAAGTCCCGGTGATGCTGGTGCACAGCTTGTGGGATCAAGAGGACATCTACGGCGCGATCGCGGTGTACAAAGCAATCAAGCCGAAGGACATCAACAATGACAAAGTGTTTTTGGTCATGGGTCCCTGGCATCACGGTCAAGAGATCGACGATGGAAGCTCCCTCGGCGCGATCAAGTTCGACAGCGATACCGGACTTTACTTCCGCCGCGAAATCCTGCGCCCTTTCCTGGACCACTATCTGAAGGACGATGCACCGGCCAGCAATGTCCCGCCGGTTTCGGCTTTTGAAACCGGGACCAATAAGTGGCGCCGCCTGCAAGCATGGCCGCTTGCCACGGCGCGTCCTACGCCGATCTATTTCTCGTCCGGCTTGAAGCTGAGCATGGCCACGCCTTCCGGCGGGACAAGTTTCGACGAGTACATTTCCGATCCCAGCAGGCCCGTGCCCTTCCGCGCGCGCCCGATCCAACCCGTTGGCTACGATCATGGCCTGACTTGGCCGCAATGGCTCGTCGACGATCAACGCGAAGCCTCAGGCCGCCCGGATGTTGTGGCGTTCACTTCCGATGTTTTGACCGCGCCGGTGAAAATCAGTGGACAGCCGATGGCCAACTTGATCGCATCGACCAGCGGCACCGACTCCGACTGGGTGGTCAAGCTGATCGATGTATATCCCGACGAAGTGGCCGGACAGTCCAACATGGGGGGTTATCAGCTGGCGGTGAGCATGGATGTTTTCCGCGGCCGCTACCGCGAAAGCCTGGAGACGCCGAAGCCCATTGAGGCCGGCAAGCCGTTACCGTATCGCTTCGCGCTACCGACCGCGAATCACGTGTTTCTGCCGGGACATCGCATCATGGTGCAAGTGCAGTCGAGTTGGTTCCCGCTGTACGACCGGAATCCGCAGACCTTTGTGCCGAATATTTTCTGGGCCAAGCCAGCGGATTATCAGAAGGCCGTTCAACGCATCTTTCATGCTCCGGGACAGACCAGTTTCATCGAACTACCGTTGGTGACAATGCCTTGATCGGATTGCTGATCGCTTTCTCGGTCTTGGCGGGTCCGCCAGTCGACGCGACCGCCGTCGCGCAGGACACGGTCGCGCTACAAACCAAGCTGTTCGACGAGATCGAGCAACACTGTTTCACGATGCGCATCTTCCAGGAGGAGCCGGGCGACGATCCGCATCGCAAGAAAGAGACGCGGCTGGAACACGTCTGTTTTCGCGACGGCGTGCCAGTCTACAATCGCCTGGAGATCAACGGCAAGCCGACCGGCATTAAGATCACCGATCCCTTTCCGCCGCCGAATGACGAATGGCATAGGCGCGCCGAGAAAATCCGCGAGGCGCGCAAGACGCAAATCGACATCGCGCAGCAATGTCTGCGAGCGTTCAACTTTGCGTTCATCGCGGAAGCGGTGATGGAAGGGCGGCCGGTACTGATCATCGACTTCAAGCCCAACCCGAACTATCATGCACAGTCGCGCACCACGGAGCTGTTGAAGGTGGTGAGCGGACGCGCCTGGATCGATCGCGAAACCCACTACCTGATGAAAATCGAAGCCAAGACCTTCAAGGACTTCGCGCTGTGGGGAGGACTGATCGCGCGCGTGAAAGAGGGCGCGCAGTTAGAACTGCGTCAAAATAAGTTCGGCGATGCCTGGCTGCCGTATTTTCTGGAAGAACGCTGGGAAGGGAAGGTTGCCATGGTTCACAAGGTAGGCGATCACTATCGCCTGGAGCGCTTCGACTTCCAGCGCGGCACCGCCGACAAAAAAGAGCCGCGACCGTAAGGGAGCGGTACCCTCTATATAGCCATGCCATCCCCGCCCCGCCAACGCCTGCTCCTGCTGGACTCGATGAACTTCGTCTTTCGCGCCTTCCATCAGCCGCAGACGCAGGGCTTCCAAACCAGCACAGGACTTCCCACCGGCTGCGTGATGGTGTTTCACAACATGCTGCGCAAGCTGATTCAGGAGCAGAAGCCCGATTATTTCGCGGCCGTTTACGAATCCGGCAGGACCTTCCGCGACGATTTGTTTGCCGATTACAAAGCGAATCGCGCTGAGACACCCGACGATCTCATCAAGCAGTTTCCCTACATTCGGAAGCTGCTGGAAGCGTTGCGCATTCCCGTGATCGAGCAGCCCGGCTTCGAAGCCGACGACGTAATCGCAACGCTGGCCGTGGCCGCGAAACGCGCCGGGATCGACGCGATAGTAATTTCCGGCGACAAGGACATGCGCCAACTGGTGCGCCCCGGCATCCAAATCTACGACCCCATGAAGAACGTGATGTACGACGAAGACAAGGTGCTGGAAGTTGCGGGCGTGAGGCCCGATCAGATTGTCGACATGATGGCGCTGCAAGGCGACGCGGTCGACAACGTGCCTGGCGCCCCAGGAATCGGCGCGATCGGCGCCAGGGACTTGATTAAGCGCTTCGGGACGCTAGCCGCTTTGTTCGGGGATGTGTGGATGGTGGAGCGCAAGAGCTATCGGGATTCGCTGCGCAACAATCGCGAGCAGATCATGCAATCGAGGGCGCTGGTGAAGTTGGACAGCGACGTCCCGATGGAAATCGATTTTGACGCGCTACGAATGCAGGAGCCGAACCGCGCGGCGCTACGCGACATCTACCGCGAGTTGGAGATGCATAGCCTGCTGAAGGAGTGCCTGCCGGAATTGGAGTCGGGCAAGCAGGATTACGCGGAGTGGTCGGCTGCCGATTGGTCCGACGATGCCGGCAACGCGGCCGCCGCGTCGATCGCGCCGGTAGCCCTCGCTGTCGCGACGTACGACGCCGAGGCGTTCATCGCGCTGTCGCCGCGCGGCGGCATGGCGCGGACGCTGAGTGCCGCGCGACTCCCGGAAATCCGCGCCTGGCTCGAAGACGCGACGCGTCCCAAATCCGTACATGATGCGAAAGCCACGCTGGTGGCCCTGCGCAAGCACGGCATCGAGTTGCGCGGCGTGGTGCATGACACGCTGCTCTACGCGTTCCTGCTCGATCCCACCGAAACCGGCTACGAACTGGAGAAGTTGGCCGAACGTCATTTCGAAGCGCGTATGACCGGATCACTTGCGGAGCGCGCCGACGTGCTGGGGCAAATGTGCGCAAAGCTTGCCGCACGTGCGGAGCAAGCGGGGCTGATACCGCTCTACCGCGACGTCGAACTGCCGCTGGCAGAGGTGCTGGCCGATATGGAAACGCGCGGCGTGCTGCTCGATAGCGAACTGCTGCACAAACTATCGGTGCAGACCGGTGCGCAGGCCGACGCGGTAGCGCATGAGATTTACAATCTGGCTGGTGTCGAGTTCAACATCAATTCGCCGTCGCAGTTGGCGCATGTGCTTTTTGAAAAACTGAACCTGCCTTCGCCGCGTAAAACGCCCAAGAACAAAGTGCCATCGACCGCCGCCGACGTCCTGGAAGAGATGGCGGTCACTTTCGACTTGCCGCGCCGTGTGCTGGAATACCGCCAGCTCACGAAACTCCGCGGCACCTACATGGACACCCTGCCTACGCTCGCCGACGCCGGCGGCCGTCTGCATACCAGTTTCGATCAGACTGGCGCGGCGACGGGGCGTCTCGCGTCGCACGATCCGAACTTGCAGAATGTCCCGATCCGCACCGAGTTGGGATTGCAGATTCGCGCCGCCTTCATCGCCCCGCCAGGATGGAAAATCCTGTCCGCCGATTACTCCCAGATCGAGTTGCGCTTGCTGGCGCATTTCTCCGGTGATCCCGCGCTGGTGGACGCTTTCCGCACCGACCAGGACATCCACGCGCGCACTGCCGAAGCGGTCTTCGGCGTCCCACTGCTGCTGCAAACCGGGGAGCATCGTCGCGCGGCAAAGGCCATCAACTTTGGAATCGTATATGGATTGAGCTCATTCGGATTGGCGCAACAGTTGGGGATCTCAAAAAATGAGGCGCAGCGATTCATCGACGAGTATTTCGCCCGATATGCCGGCGTGCGCAAATATCTCGATTCGGTGCTGGAGGCGGCGCGTCAAGACGACGCCGTAAAGACCATCCTGGGCCGCCGCCGGCCGATCCCAGGATTGCACACCAAGAACACGACTAATCGCGGCTTCGCCGAGCGCACCGCGACCAACACTCCGCTGCAAGGCTCGGCCGCCGATTTGATCAAGGTGGCGATGATCAAGATTCATCGCTTGCTGCAAGAGCGCGGCCTCGAAGCGCGCTTGCTGTTGCAGGTCCACGATGAACTGGTGTTGGAAGCACCGGACGCCGAAGTGGAGGAAGTGACGCGGCTCACGAAGGAGTCGATGGAAAACGCGATGGAGTTGTCGGTGCCGATTGTGGTGTCGGTGGGTGTTGGACCAAACTGGCGGGAGGCGAAGTAGCAATGATCTTCATCCTTGCTTTGGCTTTAGCGCAGTTTCCGGAAGCGAGCATCACGAATGGTCGCATCAGTGCCAAACTGTACTTGCCCGATATGAATGCGGGATACTACCGGGCCACGCGCTTCGATTGGTCCGGCGTGATTGCCAGCTTGGAGTGCAACGGCCACAACTATTTCGGCCAATGGTTCGAGAAATACGATCCCAAACTGCACGACGCCATCAGCGGTCCGGTAGAGGAGTTTCTCACCGACGGCAAAGGACTCGGCTACGACGAGGCCAAGCCCGGCGAGAATTTCGTCAAGATCGGTGTCGGCGCCATCCGCAAGCCGAACGAGGACAGCTTCCACCAGTTCAACACCTACGAGATCGCGGACAACGGCAAGTGGACTATGCGTAAGGGCTCGGACTGGATCGAGTTCACGCAGGTGCTGGGCGACACCAACGGCTACGCGTACGTGTATCGCAAGAAGCTGCGGCTCATCGGCGACAAGTTGGTTCTAGAGCACCATTTGAAAAACACCGGCCGAAAAGCGATCGCCAGCATCGTCTACGAGCACAATTTCTACATGCTGGACGGCACGCCGACCGGCCCCGACATCGTTTTGCGTTTCCCCTTCCCATTGCACGCGACGAGGGCCTTGAACGGCCTGGCCGAAACGCACGATCGCGAGTTCCGCTACGTCCAGGAGCTAAAGTCCGGCGAGACGGTGTTCACCGATCTGGAGGGATACGGCCCCACCGCCAAGGACTACGATTTCCACATCGAAAACCGCAAGACAGGTGCGGGTGTGCGGCAAACCTCGGATAGTCCCATCGCGAGGATTGTGCTGTGGTCGATTCGTTCGAACGTCTCCCCGGAGGCCTACATCGATTTGAAAATGGCGCCCGGAACGGAATTGTCCTGGAAGATTGCGTATGAGTTTTACACGCTGCCAAAGGGGAACTAATTGCGGCTACCGAGTGTCTAACGGAAGAGGGAGAGCCTCGTGACTTCACCGGTGATTCAAATCTGCGACACCTGGAAGCGGTATGGCAGCGTGGCGGCGCTGCGCGGGATCAGCTTCAGCGTGCCTCCTAATAGCGTCTATGGATTCCTTGGTCCCAACGGTGCGGGCAAGACCACAACCATTCGCTTGATTCTCGGATTGCAGCGGCCGGACGGTGGCACCGTTTCACTTTTCGGACAACCTTTGGCTGCCCACCGGATCGCAGTGCTGCGCCGCACGGGTTCGATGGTGGAGGCGCCCGCGTTGTATTCCCACTTGACGGGCCGCGAGAATCTGGAAGTCCAGCGGCGAATGCTGGCCGTGCCGAAGAGTAACATCGATCGCGTGCTGGGAATGGTCGACTTGCTCTCGGACGCCGGCCGTCTCGTTCGCGGTTATTCGCAAGGCATGCGCCAGCGGCTGGGACTCGCCCAGGCGTTGCTGGGAAGCCCGGATTTGCTGGTTCTCGACGAGCCGACCAACGGTCTCGATCCGGGCGGCATCCACGAAATGCGGACGCTGGTGCGCAGTCTGCCGAGCCAGGGAGTCACCGTGTTCCTCTCCAGCCATTTGCTTTCGGAGGTGGAACAGATCGCGTCTCACGTCGCGATCGTCTCGAAAGGCGAAATGCAATTTGAGGGAACGTTGGACGACCTGCGCGAGCATCGACATGCCAGCGTAGTGGTTGAAGCGGATCAAACCGAACGGGCCTGCTCGTTGCTGGTCGAGGCTGGTCTCGCGCCGCAGCGTGACGGCGGACGGATTCTGTTCGGGCCGAACGTGAAATCCACGCCCGCTCGGATCAACCGGATGCTGGTGGAAGCCGGAATTGACGTGTCCCATCTGTCGATGGAGCAAGCCAGCCTGGAAGATATTTTTCTGGAATTGACGAGGGCCTAATATGCCACTACTACGCGTCCTGTGGGCTGAAACTTTGAAGACCAAGCGAACCGCCGCACTTTGGATGGTGTTCGCGTTTCCGATCTTCGTATCGGCGTTGCTCACCTTCCTGCTGTGGCAGCTCCCGTCCCCTCTGTTAAGACACCCCGGTTCGCAGTGGCCGTTCCTGTCGCGATTCATTCTTCAGATTTGGACCGTCTTGGTGATGCCGTTATTCATCACCTTGGCCACCGCCCTGATGGCCGGCCTAGAGCACCCGGAAAATCAGTGGAAGAATCTGATGGCCCTGCCGGTCCCGCGCTGGACGGTGTACATCGCCAAGCTGATCGTAGTCTCGGCGATGGTCTGTGGCAGCGCGTTGCTCATTGCCGGTGGTGTGCTGGCGGCGGGCGTGGTTCTTGGCTCGCTGGACTCCCAGCTACAATTTCCGTCGCCGATTCCTTGGGGCGTCGTTTTGCGGACCGTCGCTGCGGCTACGAGTTTGATGTTCCTGGCCGTGGCCATTCAGCATTGGGTCAGCCTGCGATTGAAGTCCTTTACCCTGCCGGTTGGCGCGGGCATTTTTGTGGTCTTCATGAACTTCGTCGTAGTCGGCGCGGCTCGGGGCGATGCGTGGTCGCAGTATTATCCGTGGGCGCTGCCGGTTCGCGCGCTGCAAACTCCCGCGGTGGACGTTGCTCCGTTGCTTTGGCTGAGCGCGCTCGCGGGCATCGTGGTGACCGTCGCGGGGTGCTGGGAGTTCTGCCGTCGCGAGGTCAGCTAGAGAACACAGAGAAAAGCTTAATCGGGGAGGTGGTTTTTTCCCCGGCTACCGGAACATCCCGAGCGCCAACAAACCGGCCGCCGCGGTGCCGAGGAAGTTCACGCCTTCATTGTTAACCAGTCCTTCCTTTTCGAGCGTGCCGCCCAAGTAGCTATCGACCGCGCTTCCTGTCGCGCCGCAAAGCGTGATGATCGCAAATTCGGTGCTGCGCGTTAGTCCTAGCGCCATTGCCATGCACGCGATTACCGCCGCACCGGCCACACCGGCTAGCGTTCCCGCTACTGAAATGCCGCCAGAGGTTCCGGGCTTCACAACTTTCCCTGTCGCTAGGAGGAACACGCGCCCTCCGAACAGAGGACCCGTCTCCGTCGCGATGGTGTCGGCCGTGGCGGCGGCTAGCGCGGCGGCCATCGGCAAGGGCTGTCCTAGGAACGCGAAGACCACCGCGACTCCGGCGTTCGCTACAGCTTGCGCGGCGACCCGCTTGCCCTTATGGCTCTCCGCGACTCCCAACGCTTGCTTGCGGCGATACGCCACCCGCGTCGCTCCTGAACCAAGTACGAAGAACGCTGCCAACAACGCGAAAGCTTGCCATCCTTCGAAGGAATACAGCAGCGTCGCGAGCGCGAAGCCGGCGATGGCGCCGGATATGATCAGCAATCCCAGAGCCAGCGCAGCGGCAGCCAGCACGAAACTGACGGCGGCACCCATCGGCGACAGCACAATCGACGGAGCGAACGTCCAGAACACCAGCGACGCGGCAAGCGTCACCGTGAGGTTATCGTCGATGGGAAGGGGCAAGCTTTCCACCAGCGCGGCGACGACGGCCGCAATCGCCATGCGTGGCCACGATGGCGTCGCAAACGAGATCCACCACCAGAGCGCGCTGCCGCCGACGAACGCGGTTACCGGAAACGCCAGAGATCCCAGCAGCGTCTTGCGCGGATTCCATGGCAATGCCGTGCCTCGGCCCACCAGGCTTGCAGCAGCGTCGCCTAGCGCCATGATCGCCCATCCGGCGCACGCCACGTGCAACGGTAGCATAGCGACCATCAGCAACACCGCGATGGGATAAAACACGATGCCCGACGATGCCTTGTCTTCTCCGTCGCGATAGAGCGACGGCGCCAGCGCGGGCAGAAAAAGCATGTTGAAGACGACGGCCGTGGCGGCTAGCAGCAACGCCTCGTGCGAGGTGAACCAGCGCAAGGGAAGCGCGAACAGGAGGCAAGCGGCGTGAAGCGCCGGACGTCTCATATGGACATTCATGGGCAAGTGAAAGTAGCATACATGGGTATGTGGAGACTCAGCACCATTTTCCTCTGCTGTGTGGTTGCCGCCGGGCAACTCCCCTCCACCGGCGACGCCCGCCTGGACCGCATCCGCCTGCTCATGGCCAATAACCTAATCCACCTTCCCAACTACACGTGCCTGATGACCATCGATCGCTCCGTGAAATCGGGAGGACGCAACGCCTACATGACGCATGAAGACACCTTGCGTCTGGAAGTAGCGGAATTGGGAGAGAAGGAGCTGGTTGGCTGGCCCGGATCTAAACTGGGCGAGGAGAAAATGGAAGAAATGATCGGGCGCGGCCTCATCGCCTCAGGCGATTTTGGCTCTCTGGCAAACGCGATTTTTCGTACTCGCGACCCGAAGTTCGATCTGGTGGGCGAGAAAAAGCTCCGCGGACGACAAACCGTGGAGTACGCGTTTCGGGTGGAACGCAACGTAAGCGAATACCAGGTCTCCAACGGACGGGACAAGGAGATCGTTGGCTATCACGGCTTTTTGTGGGCCGATGCGCAAACGCTGGAACTCATGCGTCTGGAAGTAATCATCGATGAAATCCCACGCAAAATGGAGATGATTCGCGCCGACACCGGCATCGACTATCAGAGGTCGCATATCGGCGACGGCGACTTCCTGTTGCCCGCGAAGGTCGACCGCACACTCGAGAACTCGGATCACAGCTTTCGCCAGAACGTCTCCACCTTCACTGCCTGTAAGCAGTATGGAACGGAAAGTGTTTTGAAGTTTGATGAAGCCCAGCAAACGCCGGCCGCCATGCAGCAGGTTGTGGAGGTTCGCTTGCCTGCCGGCGTGAGATTGCCGGTGAAGATCGAGACCGTGCTGGACGCGCATAAGGCCGCTACCGGCGATCCGGTGATGGCGCGTACCACCGCGGAAGTTCGCGCCGGCGATATCGTGATTCCGGCGGGCAGTGAAGTGCAAGGACGCATTCGCGATCTGCGGCGTAGCAGCAATTTCGGCACTTTGGCCTTGCAAATGGAGTTCACGCAGATCCGCGCGCCCGGCCTCATCGCCGACTTCAAGGCGTTCTTGGAAGAGGCGGAGAAGCGCAAGGGCGTGCAACGTACCGACGTGCTAACCGTTCCCGGATCGCTCCTGGTGCAAGACAAATACCTCAACTTGGCAGGAATGGCACTCGTATACCGGACGCTCTCGGCGCAGTGATCTCGTCCCAGTGACCTCGGCGCAATGATAGACTGAGGTTTGTGACCCTTAAACGCTGTATCGCCCTAGGGCTGTTGCTATTGGCCGCCAACGCTTCCGCAGCCAATTTGGCCAATGCCGCCAACGTCCTCACCGACCATTTCGGACGGCGCGTGTCGATTCCCGACCATCCCAAGCGCATCATTTCGCTAGCGCCCAGCCTGACCGAAACCCTGTTCGCGCTCGGCGTGGGCGATCGCGTGGTTGGCGTCACCGATTATTGCGACTACCCGGCGGAAGCCTCGTCGCGTCCAAAGATCGGCGGCATGATCAATCCGAATCTGGAACGGCTCGCGGCGTTGCATCCCGACCTGGTTCTGATCACCAAGGAGGGCAACCGGCGCGACACCCTGAATGCGATCGAGCATTTGAACATCCCCATCTTCGCGATCGAAACCGCGCGCCTGGAGGATATTTCACGCATGTTCCGCGACGTTGGACGCGCCATCGGCAAAGCCGCCGCCGGCGCTAGCATGGCCGCCGCGCTCGATCAGCGCGTGGCCCGCGTCCATAGTGCCGTGGCAGGACAACCCGCAAGGAGGGTCTTGATGGTCGTGTGGCTGCAGCCAATGGTGACAGTCGGCCACGGGACATTTCTGAGTGACATGCTGGACCGCGCCGGCGCAGTATCGATAGCCGATACGGAGTCGCAACCCTGGCCCAAGCTGTCGGTCGAGGAGATTGTCCGCAGCGATCCGGATTACATCGTGGTCACGCGCTCGCCCGGCTTCGCACCCACTCGCGACGATCTCCTGAAACTTCCGGGATGGCGCGAACTGACGGCGGTGAAGCAGGATCGCATCGTCAACCTGCCTGACGCTGCACAACGTCCTGGACCGCGCATTGGCGATATGGTCGAGACCTTGGCCCGCGCGCTGCACTCCAGCGCCTTTGCGGAGGGAAAGCCATAGAATGACGCATCTTACCCCCCGGCGTCTGATGATTGTCTGCGGCACCCTGTTAGGACTTTTGCTGTTACTGGTGTTGGTCGCGCTGTTCGTGGGCGCGGTGCCATTCACCTTGTCCGATGTGACCAACGCAATTTTCGGCCAGAAGGGATTGGCCAGTATCATCCTGTTCGAACTGAGGCTGCCGCGGATTGTGCTGGCGCTGTTTGTGGGCGCGTCGCTGGCAATGGCCGGCGCCTGCTTTCAAGCGCTCTTGCGGAATGCCCTCGCCGATCCTTACGTGCTCGGAATCTCTAGCGGCGCGGCACTCGGCGTGATGCTGGCGCTCATCTGGCTGCCGCATACATCCGGCGTCCAAGCGGTGTTTGGATTGTTCGGCGCGCTGGCCACGACCGGCATCGTCTACATGCTGGGATTCCGGCATGGGCGCTTGATGTCGCACTCCCTCCTGCTAGCCGGCGTGATCAGCGCCAGTTTCCTTTCCGCGGTGATCGTTTTTCTCATGACGGCGATGAACAGCCGCGACTTGCGCTCCATCACCTACTGGCTGATGGGCGACTTGAGCTACTATACCGGCGTACCGATCGGCTTGGTCATTGCAGCGGTGCTGGCGGCGGGCGCGCTGGCTTGGTTGCAAGCGCCGTCGCTGAACGCCATGTTGATGGGCGAGCAGGAAGCGCTGGCCATGGGCGTGGACGTGGCGCGCGTGAAACTGCTCACGTATCTGGCCGCATCCACGTTGACCGCGGTGGCGGTGGCCGCGGCCGGTTCCATCGGCTTCATCGGATTACTGGTTCCACATTTGGTGCGGCTGGTCTTTGGCAATGACTATCGGATTTTGCTGCCCACTTCGGCGTTAGCGGGCGCGGCCGTGCTGGTGTTGGCCGATACGCTGGCGCGCTCCATTGCGGCTCCCACTGAACTTCCGGTAGGCGCGGTTACAGCTGTTCTCGGCGCGCCGCTCTTCATCTATCTGTTGCGCAGGAGCTCCGAAGCTTGATGTCGAATTTGGATACCACAGCGACGGACCGGCTAGTCACGCTCGAAGCGAGGTCGCTCGAGTTCAAGTACAAACAGGCGCGGCCCTCTGGCGCCGATCGCAACGAACGCCAAACGGCCTTTGAGCTTGGTCCGCTGAGCATCGAACTGGCTTCGAAAGAATTCCTTGCGATCATTGGACCAAACGGCAGCGGCAAAAGCACGTTGTTGAATTTGCTTGGCGGCCTGGTGACGCCGAGCAGCGGCCGGGTGAGTTTTGGCGGGGCCGAACTGTCGTCTTTGCTGCCGCGGGAACGGGCCCGGCGCGTGGCGTTTGTAAGACAGGATACGCCGCTGGCCTTTCCCATCAAGGTCGCACAATTTGTGATGCTGGGCCGCTTTGCGTTCGCCAGTCCGTTAGGTTTCGAAAACGCCAAGGATCGCGAAATGGTCAACTGGGCGCTTAAGGCAACGTCGCTCGAACGTCTGGCGAACCGGCGGCTCGACGAAATCTCCGGCGGTGAGCGGCAGCGCGCGGTGCTGGCGCGGGCCCTGGTGCAGGAGCCGGAACTGATGTTGCTCGACGAGCCGACCGCGAGTCTCGATCTGAACTTCCAAGTGGACTTGCTGCGTCTGGTTCGCACCATGGTGGAGGATCACGGCATTACGGCGGTTGCGGTGATGCACGAGTTGAACCTGGCATCGGAGTTCGCCGACTACTTGCTGCTGCTGAAAAACGGCCGCGTGCTGCAGACCGGTTTGCCCGCCGAAGTCCTGAGGCGCGATTTGCTGGAAGATGCTTACGGAGTTCAGGTCGCCATCGATCGCAATCCGTACAGCGGACGTCCTCGGGTCAGCTTGATGGCGGGAAGGAATCCTTAGTAGTGGCGACTCGCGAAGCGGCCGGTCCACCGGCGCGGCGACCGTGGTGGCGGCTGTTGGCAATGGCCGTCGCGCTGTATCTCGCGTTCTCCGTGGCTGGCGGCGTGACTCTCGCCGAGCTTCAGGTTCACCTTCATCGCCGGCCCGTTCCAGCGACGCCTCCCAACTTGCAGGATGTCGAAATCCACACTGCCGACGGCCTGACGTTGCGCGGTTGGTTTGGCCGTCCCGAACACGGCAACGGCCGGGCCGTGATTCTGCTTCACGGCATCACGGACAATCGCGCCGCCATGGTGGGATACGGACAATTCTTCATGGACCACGGCTACAGCGTCCTGCTTCCCGATGCGCGCGCGCACGGATCGAGCGACGGAGTAATCGCCAGCTATGGATTGAAGGAAGCGGGCGACGTCCATCTTTGGACGGACTGGTTGTTTGCGCGCGAATCACCGGCCTGTCTGTACGGCTTGGGCGAATCGCTGGGCGCGGGAATTCTGCTGCAATCGTTGGCAGTGGAAAAACGCTTCTGCGCGGTGATCGCCGAGTCGCCTTTCGCCGATGCGCGCTCGGCGATCTTCGATCGCGTCGCCTACTTTGTGAAGATGCCGGTGTGGATGAGCAGGACTGTCTTTCGCTTGCCCATCGAGATCTGCTGGATCTACGCGCAGTGGCGCTACGGATTACGCTTCGACAGCGTCTCGCCGCGCCGGGCAGTGGCGCAATCGCGGACGCCGGTGTTGCTGATCAGCGACACGGACGACGTCAACCTTCGCCCGCACAACTCACGCGAGATTCTTGCAGCGCGTCCCGCGTTGAGCCAGTTGTGGGAAGTTCCCGGCGCTGGACATACCGGGGCCCGGAAAGCCGCACCAGCCGAGTTCGATCGCAGGGTCCTCGATTACTTCGGTTCTTCGCCCGCCGCGCCGGCGGCCGGCGGAGCAATCGTCCCGATGTGAGCGATGGTGTCGCCCTTTTTCATTGAAGGCACCGCGCAGATGTACAGCACCACGCCCGATCCAGTGGCGCGCGATTCATAGATCGTGTGACCGAAAACATCCGTGATGTAGCCGAGCTTCATGCCCTTCTCTGCATAGGTCCCTTTTTTCACGAGCGGATAGAAAACACCGGAGTCCTGCGCGGTTACCGTCAGCACATGGTCGATCCAGACCGGATGCTCGACCTTGGTTGCGGGGTGCGGCAACATTTTTAGGTAACGCATGACGCTCAGGCATCCCGTCACCAGCGACGAGACGTCGTCCGCGTCCACCGTACCGGCGTAGCCGGCTTCCACCGTGATGGAGGGCTTGCCGCGCGTGGTTGCGGTGTTTTCGAGATACAGCGAGTGCATCGGATCCCTGGGACGGTCGTTCGAGATGATGATGGTGTCCAGGCCGAAAGCCAGCGCCATCTCGCGTGAAATCGCGTCCTGCTTTTCGTTCGCGGTTTTCGTCCAAATCGTGTTGGGACGCAGGTTCTCGTCCAGATCTCCGCCGTGCATGTCGATCACGTGGTCGGCGCGTTCCAGAATCTGCGACGTGATGTAATAGGCGATCCGTTCGCTTTGCGTGCCCTTGAGGTTTCCGGGATAAACGCGGTTCAGATTCTTGCCGTCGATGGGATTGAGGTGCGGAACCTTCTGCATGAACGACGGAATGTTGATCAGCGGCACCACAATCACCACCCCGGAAATCTCCTCGGGATTGAGCAGCGAAATCAACTGTTGTGCCGCGACGATCGAAGCGTACTCGGTGCCGTGCGAACCCGCCATGATGGCCAGCACCGGACCCGGATGCCTTCCGTTAACCACAACCACGGGGATGTCCGAGCCCAGATCGACTCCGGCTTCGACTGGAATCAGGCCGCTGACCCGCTCGCCGACGCTCGCAGTAGCAGAGCCAACCGTGAATGGTCCGCGGTCCTTCTCCTGCGACATTGCCGAGGCCGCCAGGCACAACACAAAAAGTATCGTTTTCATAATTCGACCGTCTCCATGTATTTCGCGATGTGAACGTCCCATTGGAAAGTCTCGACGATTCGGTCGTGCAGGGCCTGCGCCGCCGTTGGCTCGCCGTGAACCAGAAACGTCCGCGTCGGCGGCCGCTTGAAATTTCGCAGCCAGTCCAGTATCTCGCCGTAATCGGCGTGATCTGAAAACTGATCGAGCGTCTCGATGCGGCAGCGAACCGGATACTCCTGGCCGAACATGCGCATGGTCTTGGCTCCGTCCTGCAACATGCGGCCGCGTCCGCCCGGCGGTTGGAAGCCGACGATCAGCAGCGTCGAGTGTGGATTGCCGATGTGCCGCTCCAAATGATGCAGCACGCGTCCGCCGGTCAACATGCCGCTGGCGGAGATGATGATGTGCGGCGCGGTGACTTTGTTGATCGCCATCGATTCGTCGCGGGTCTTGCAAAACGTAAATCCCTGCCATGCGGTGGGATCTCCATATTTGTCGATCAGAGTTTTCGCAGCCGCATCGTGTTCTTCGCGATGGTTCACGAAAGCCTTGACCGCTTCGATGGCCATCGGTGAATCGATGAACACCGGCAGGCGCGGGACCTGACCGGACTCCATCATTTCCTTCAGCAGGAAGATCATTTTTTCTGTGCGCTCGACGGCGAATGCTGGAATCAGCACGGTTCCACCGGACTTCTGGGCATCGCTCAGAATTCCGGCGATCCTGGGACGCGGATCGTCTTTGGAATGCAGCCGGTTTCCGTAGGTCGATTCCAGCACGAGATAGTCCGCTTCGAAGACGGCTTCGGGACGATGCGCGCGTCCCACGTCGCCGCTGAATAGGATTTTCTTGCCTTCATATGTCAGTTCAAAGAATCCGGATCCCAAGATGTGTCCAGCGTGGAGAAACTTTCCGGACAGTTCCTTGCCGATAGGAAACGACTCGTGGAATGGCCGCGTGGTCAGCAGACTCAGGCATTCGTTTGCCTCCTCGGCGGTGTAGAGCGGCATCGCGACTTTATGTTTGCTGAAGCCCTTCTTGTTGGCGAAGGCGGCTTCTTCTTCCTGCAGGTGTCCGGAATCGGGGAGCACGATGGCCGCCAGGTCTTTGGTCGGTGCGGTACAGATGACCGGCCCGCGAAAGCCTTCCGCATAGAGGCGGGGAAGAAAGCCCGTGTGGTCGAGATGAGCATGGGTGAGCACCAGCCAAGTCAGGTTCTTGCTGGGCATGGGGAAAGGCTGCCAGTTTCGTTCGCGCCACTCTTTGGCGCCTTGAAAGAGTCCGCAATCGAGGAGTAACTCGGTGTTATTCGGAAATCGCACAAGATGTTTAGAGCCTGTTACGGTGCCGGCCGCACCTAGAAACTGAATGGAGGGCATATAGACCAGATTACACTAGAAGGGTGACGTCTCTTCCGATCATCGAACCCACTGCCATTGATCCCACCGCTACGCTGGTCCGGCCCGAATGGCTCAAAGCGCGTGCGCCGGGCGGCGAGAATTATCATGAGCTACGGCAGCTCGTCGATTCGCTGGGATTACATACCGTATGCCAGAGCGCGCATTGTCCCAACATCGGTGAATGTTGGGAGCAGCGCACGGCTACCTTTATGATTGCGGGCAACGTCTGCACGCGGCGATGCGGATTCTGCGCGGTACAAAAGGGCGCGCCGCTGGAGTTGGACCTGAGCGAAGCGGACCGCGTGGCCGACGCGGCATTGCAACTTGATCTCCGTTACGCGGTGGTGACGGCAGTGAATCGCGATGACCGAAAGGACGGCGGCGCCGAGTTATTCGCGCGGACTATTCGCGCGATCCGAGCCCGGCTACCGCAATGCAAGGTAGAAGTGCTGATCCCCGACCTACAAGGATCGGCCGAGGCGTTGCAAATAATCTTAGACGCCCGCCCCGACGTGCTGAATCACAACATCGAAACAGTGGAGCGCTTGTATCGCGAAGTCCGCCCTGGATCGCGCTATGAACGCTCGCTGGAGTTGCTATCGCGCGCGTCGACGCAAGCGGTGTCGAAATCCGGCATCATGGCCGGCTTAGGCGAGGAGATGAGCGAAATCGAAACGACCCTCCGCGACCTTCGCGCGAATGGCGTGCAGCTAATCACGATCGGCCAATATCTGCGACCGTCGGCACACCATCTGCCGATCCATCGCTACTACTCCCCCGCGGAATTCGACCAGCTCGGCGCTGCTGCGCGCGCCATGGGCTTCCGCCACGTGGAGTCCGGCCCGTTGGTACGCAGTTCTTATCACGCTCGTCGTGCGGTGGAAAGCCATTGACACGGCCCGGCTATTTCTAATACAGTGTTAGACAAATGGCACGCACCGATTCTGTCGGCCAATTCGAGCAGTTGGTCCTCACCGCGATTCTTACGTTGCGCAATGACGCCTATGGCGTGACCGTCCAAGCCAAGGTCGCCGAACTGGCGCGTCCGAAAGAGGTGTCGCTCGGCGCCATCTACGTTACTCTCGACCGCCTGGAAGATAAGGGACTGGTTGCCTCGCGCCTTTCCGATCCGACTCCGGAACGCGGCGGACGGTCCAAGCGCGTCTATCAACTGGAGGCGCTGGGTGAACGTGCGCTCGAGGAATCGGCCGCAACCGCCAGGCGCATCTGGCAGGGCGTGGCCGAGGTGTGGGGCAAGAAGTGGGCGAAGGAGTTAGGTTAATGGACGGCTCCCCGCGGAAATTCGGCCCTCCCAGGTGGGCAGAGGCGATTCTGGAAAAACTCATCCCGCCGGCTTGCCGCGAACATGTCGTGGGCGACCTGCATGAGCGCTATGAATCGCCGTTCCAATACATGGGGGATGCGCTCTTCGCCGGATCGATGGTGATTCTCAGCCGGGTCCGCCGCACATCCGATCCGGTGGTGCGCTTCATGGAAGCTTTTGTCCTGTACGGCTCGTTCGTGACGGTCGCCAATGCCGGCGGAAAGCTGCTGACCGAGCAATCCAGCCAACCTTGGGGTCTGCTGCGATTGGCGATTCCTCCGGCCATCACCATCGTCTTTCTGATTCTGGCCGACGCGTATGCCGATCCCGCGAAGCGGGCGCCGTTGCGCCCGGTGTTCGGCGTGGTCCTCGGCCTCGGCGGCGCTTTCTTCTGTCAAGGTGCACTCTCCTTGGCTGGTTCCAGTTTGGCTTTGCCAAACCTGATCATGTTGAGCGGCGCTGGATTCAGTCTCTTACTGGTTTCGACCCTGCGAATGATCTTTCCACCGTTTGCCGACCGCCCACGGGGAGGCAATGGCCCCGTCTTTTGGCAGAATCAAGAAATAGCGGGAATCGACGCAAGACTCGCCAAGGGTCTCGTGATGGTTGGCTTGGTCCTAGCGCTGGGCGCCTTCGCAGGCGGCCTGCCTTTCCACATTCCGCGTGCTTTAGCTCAGGCTTTGATCATCCTGGGGATATTGCTGGTCGGTTACCAGTTTTGGCGTCAACCCTAGTGGTAGAATAGAGGACATGGAGTTTGCAAGCCTATGAATACGCGAGTCCTCAAGACCGTCCTCGTTCTGACTCCCCTGCTGGCGTTTGGACAGCTTTTGGCCGCCCAAGACGCCGTCGTTTCCAGCGCGGCACCGGCCATCCCGACGGACGAGATCATCCGCCGCTTTGCCGCTAAGGAAAAAGAGTTCAAGCTGGCCCGCGAGAACTACACCTATCGCCAAAGCGTCAAGATCCTCGACATGGGCCGTGGCGGCGACCGCATCGAAGGTAAATACGAACTGACCGAGGATGTCATGTTCGGGGCCAACGGTCGGCGCATCGAGAAGGTAATCTACTCGCCGGTGCCGACGTTGGTTAATCTCGTAATGACAGGGGAAGACGAGCACGATTTACGCAGCATTCAGCCTTTTGTGCTGACGTCCGACGACATTGGCAAGTACGACCTTCGCTACTTGGGTCGCCAGAAGATCGACGAGATCGATTGTTACCTGTTCTACGTGAAGCCCAAGATGTATGCGAAGGGCGAACGCTATTTCGAAGGCCAAATCTGGGTGGACGATCGCGACTTCCAGATCGTCAAGACCTTCGGTAAAGCGGTGCCCGACATTCACAAGAAGAATGGCGACGACAATATCTTTCCGCGCTTCGAAACCTATCGCGAGCAGATCGACGGAAAGTACTGGTTCCCGACCTTCACCAAAGCCGAGGACGTTCTGAACTTCAAAGACGGCGGGATTCATATCCAGGAGATCGTGAAGTACGAGAACTACAAGATGTTCCGCAGTTCGTCGACCGTCACCTTCGGCGGCGAGGCTCCGGAAGACAAGAAGCCAGAAACCAAAAAACCCGACAAGCCGTAGTAACTGAAGAGTAGACTGTTAAGGACTAAATGGGTCGGATCTGGCGGGAAATCTCGGGGTTCGTTTGGTGGACGTATGAGCGGGGCTCGCTTCGCTACGACATCATGGTGGCGCTGATCCTGGCGTTCATCTTTTTCACGCCTCGAGAAATTTTCCGTGACAAGCCGCCGGCCGCGGTCGAAGTTATGGAGCAAGGCCTGTACCGCATCGATGCCGGGGTGCTGGAGCCTTCCGGGGACGAGTTGGACGCGGCCATCGCCCGCGTGCTGCGGACACACGAGGGACACGAAGTGCATATTCAACGTCACGAACCGGTGCGTGACGCGGCCGGAACGTTGCTGGCCTATAAGGTATGGGTGGATAAATGAAGCGACTGATCCTGTTGCTGGCGCTATCGACACTGGCGCAGGCCGACAAGCTCGACGACATTCTCACCAAGATGGACACCGCCGCCGCCGGTTTTACCGGCATGTCGGCCTCAATTTCCTACACCAAGGTCACCGTGATCGTGGATGATAAAGACGTGCGCAACGGCGGCATCCTTTTGGAAAAGGAGAAGGGTGGGTACAAGATCAAGATCGAGTTCACCACTCCCGAGGCAGAGAGTCTGCTACTAAAGGGAGGTGAGGTACAGATCTATCACCCCAAGATCAACCAGATGGAGGTCTACGAGGCCGGCAAGGATAAGGGTACGATCGAACAATTCTTTGCGGTCGGCTTCGGCGGAGGGGGCCATGACATTCTAAAGTCGTATTCGGTAGCGCTCGGCGCGGATGAGAAAATCGGCAATACCATGGCCGTGAAGCTGAATCTGACCCCAAAAACGCCGATGCCGGGCAACTTCGTGAAGGTCGAAATCTGGCTGAACCCAGTCAAGTGGACCCCGGTCCAGCAGCGGTTCACGGAAAAGTCGAAGGACTATCTGGAAATCACCTATTCGAACGTGTTAGACGGCAAACAGAAAGATTCGGAGTTCAATATTAAGACCACCAACAAGCCCAAGATTGTGCGTCCTGGCAAGTGATGACCACGAACAAGCAATTTCGCAAGAAGGCACTCGCGGTACACCGCCGCTTCCGCGAGTGGTGGATGATCGGCAAGGCGCTGGTGTCGACCCGCCATCCGGTGATGGCCCACATCATCCCAATCCGCCGCTGCAACCTGGCCTGCGGATACTGCAACGAGTACGACGACTTTTCGAAGCCCGTCCCGCTAGAGGAGATGTACCGGCGCATCGACCATCTCGGCTCGCTCGGCACCGCAATCATCACGTTTAGCGGCGGGGAGCCGCTGTTGCACCCCGAACTCGACGAGTTGATCCGCCGCGTCCGCCAAAACGGCGCGATGGCCTGTCTCATCACCAACGGCTATCTGCTGACGGCCGACCGCATCGAGAAGCTGAATCGCGCTGGTCTCGAGCATCTGCAAATCAGCATCGACAACGCGCAACCCGACGAAGTGTCGATGAAGAGCCTCAAGGTTCTGGACAAGAAGCTGGAGTTGCTGGCGGAGCACGCCGAGTTTCACGTCAACATCAATTCCGTGGTTGGAAGCGGCATCAAACACCCGGAAGACGCGTTAGCCGTAGCGCGCCGGGCGCTCGGCTTGGGCCTAACCAATACTGTCGGGATCATCCACGATGGAAGCGGACAACTTCGTCCTTTGGGCGAGGGCGAGCAGGCCATTTTTTCCGAAATCCGCGAGATGAAGAAGAAGAATTTCTCGCGGTTCAACGACTTTCAGGACAACATCTCCCGAGGATTGCCCAACGACTGGCGTTGCCGGGCCGGGTCCCGCTATCTGTACATCTGCGAGGACGGCTTAGTGCATTACTGCTCGCAGCAGCGCGGATACCCCGGCGTGCCATTGTCCCAATACACGCGCGCGGACCTGCGCCGTGAGTACGCAACCCAAAAAGGGTGTGCACCCTTCTGTACCGTCTCCTGCGTCCAGCAAGTAGCGCTGCTAGACAACTGGCGCAAGGCCAAGCAGCACATCCCCGAGCAGCGGAGGTCCGAGCCCTTGGTGCAACTCGGGGCCAAGTAGCACAGGCCCCCAGGCCAGTGTGCCCAAAGGGGGGTACCATTAGTTCCATGCCTAATACCCACAGGGGCCCTTGACCTAACCCTGTAAAGCCGTATACTTTTGTAACGCCACTACTTTGACCCAAGTAGAGGCCCGGAGACCTGAACACGAATGTCTGCACGAATCGGCGACCTCCTCGTAAAAGAGGGAGTAATCACTGCGGCCCAGCTACAGCAGGCCCTCGACCACCAAAAGAAGAATGGTGGCCGTCTGGGAAGCTGTCTGGTCAAGCTCGCCTTCGTCACCGAAGAAGACGTCACCACGTTCCTGTCCCGCCAATACGGCGTCCCTTCCATAAACCTTTCTTACTTCGATCTTGACCCGACCATCGCCAAGCTGATCCCGGAAGATACCGCGAGACGCTACGAAGTACTGCCCCTTAGCCGCGTGGGATCGTCCTTGACCATCGCGATGACCGATCCCACCAATGTCTTCGCCATGGACGACATCAAGTTCATGACCGGCTTCAACATCGAGCCCGTAGTGGCTTCGGAAGCGGCTATCGCCGAAGCTCTGAAGAAACTTTACGGAGCCGCCGGCGACTCCGTGAAGAACATGATGGAGGAACTCGAGAAGACCGAGGACGCGGCCCTGGAAATGGAGGCGGAAGATCAGCAGCTCTCGATGGAGGATCTGGCTAACGCCGCCGACGAAGCTCCGGTGGTCAAGCTGGTGAACGTGATCCTGACCGAAGCCGTGAAGCGGGGTTGCAGCGATATCCACATGGAACCGTACGAAAAGGAGTATCGCGTGCGGTACCGCATTGACGGTCTCTTGCAGACCATCATGAACCCGCCCAACAAGCTGCGCGACGCCATCATCTCCCGCATCAAGATCATGGCCAAGCTGGACATCTCGGAAAAGCGGCTACCGCAAGACGGCCGCATCATGCTCAAGATGCAGATCGAAGGCCGCAAGAAGCAACTCGACTATCGCGTCAGCATCCTGCCGACGTTGTGGGGCGAGAAGGTCGTCATGCGGCTGCTGGACAAAGAGAACCTGCGGCTGGACATGACCAAGCTCGGCTTCGAGCCGGAATCGCTGGAGCGCTTCGAAGAAGCGATCCTGAAGCCGTACGGCATGGTGCTGGTGACTGGACCGACCGGCAGCGGCAAGACCAACACGTTGTACTCCGCCATCGCCAAACTGAACCAGCCCGACACCAACATCCTCACCGCCGAAGATCCGGTCGAGTTCCAACTCCCCGGTATCAACCAGGTGCAGATGAAAGAGGCCATCGGCTTGAACTTCGCGGCGGCGTTGCGGTCGTTCTTGCGGCAAGATCCCAACATCATTCTGGTGGGCGAGATCCGCGACTTTGAAACGGCGGAAATCGCCATCAAGGCCGCGCTCACCGGACACATGGTGCTCTCGACGCTGCATACCAACGACGCGCCCTCCACCATTTCCCGGTTGATGAACATGGGCATCGAGCCGTTTCTGGTAGCGACCTCGGTGCACTTGATCGTGGCCCAGCGCTTGATCCGCCGTATCTGCTCCAATTGCAAGATCGAAGACCCGCACACGCCCGAGGCATTGATCCAACTGGGATTCACGCCGGAAGAAGCCAAGACCGTGAAGGTCTTCAAGGGCGCCGGATGCGAGGTTTGCCGCAACTCCGGCACCAAGGGACGTTGCGGGTTGTACGAAGTGCTGAAGATCACCGACGAGTTGCGCGAGTTGATCCTGGTGGGCGCGTCGTCGCTGGAGATCCGCCGCAAAGGCATCGAGCAGGGCATGCTGACCCTGCGCCGCAGCGGATTGCGCAAGGTGATGGACGGCGTGGCGAACATCGAAGAAGTGGTCAAGGAAACCGTACTGTAGTCTTAGCTCGGAGGGAATGGGAATGGCAGCAAGCCTCAGCGATCTGTTGAAGAAGATGCTCGAATTAGGTGGCAGCGATCTGCACCTGACCACCATGAGCCCTCCGCAGGTTCGCGTGCACGGCCACATGACTCCCCTGGACCTGCCGCAATTGACCGCGGCCGACACCAAGCAGTTGGCCTACAGCGTCCTGACCGACGCGCAGAAGCATCGTTTTGAAGAGCATTGGGAGTTGGACTTTTCCTTCGGCTTGAAGGGTCTGGCGCGTTTCCGCGGCAATCTCTTCAACCAGCGCGGCGCGGTGGCTTGTGTCTTCCGCGTGATTCCATTCGAGATCAAGAGCTTTGAGCAACTCCAGTTGCCGGGGGTGATCGGCCGTCTGTGCGACAAGCCGCGCGGGCTGATCCTGGTAACGGGTCCGACCGGCAGCGGTAAGTCGACCACGCTCGCGGCCATGCTGGACAAGATCAATAACGAGCGGCACGAACACATCATCACCATCGAGGATCCGATCGAGTTCGTGCATCCGCACAAGAGTTGTCTCGTCAATCAACGTGAGATCGGCGCGGACACGGTGAGTTTTACCGCGGCTCTGCGCGCCGCGTTGCGCGAAGATCCCGACGTGGTGCTGATCGGCGAAATGCGCGATTTGGAAACCATTGAATCGGCGTTGCGTATCGCCGAAACGGGCCACTTGACGTTTGGTACCCTGCACACCAACTCGGCTTCGTCCACGATCAATCGTGTGATCGACGTGTTTCCGTCGCACCAGCAATCGCAGATTCGAGCCCAACTTTCCCTGGTGCTGGAAGGCGTGCTTTGCCAAGCCCTGTTGCCGAAGATCGGCGGAGGGCGCGTTTGCGTCATGGAAATCATGGTGCCCAACAGCGCCATTCGCAACCTGATTCGAGAAGATAAGATTCATCAAATCTATGGTTCCATGCAGGTAGGCCAGGAAAAATCGGGTATGATGACCTTTAACCAGTCTCTCGCGAACGCTTATTTCGCCAAGAAACTGGCGCTGGACGTGGCTCTGGCGCGGTCGTCGAACGCCGATGAGTTACAGGAAATCATCAATCGCGGGACGGCCGCGCAAGCCGCCAAGGCAGTGCCCGTGAAGAAGTAGGCAAGAGCGATAAGGGGGACAAATGCCAACCTATACATTTACCGGCAAGAACACCAAGGGCGCCACCGTCAGCGGGGAACGTTCCGCCGATTCCAAGGTTGCGCTGACCCAGTTGCTTCGCAAAGAGCAGATCGTCCCCCAGGTGATCAAGGAAAAAGCCAAAGAGGGAAGCTCCAAGGCTGGACGCGGCAGCGTCGGCGCCAAAGAGTTGGCCATTTTCTTTAAGCAATTCTCCGTGATGATCGACGCCGGCTTGCCGTTGGTGCAATGTCTCGAGATCATGGGCGCCAACCAGGAAAATCAATACTTCGCCAAAGTGATCAACGAAGTGCGGACCTCGGTGGAAGGCGGCTCCTCGCTGGCCAATGCGATGCGTCCTTACCCCAAAGCCTTCGACGACTTGATGGTCAACATGATGGAAGCGGGCGAGGCCGGCGGTATTTTGGACGTCATCTTGCAACGCTTGTCGGGATACGTGGAAAAGGCTGTGAAGTTGAAGTCGGCGGTGAAGTCGGCGTTGATTTATCCGTTGTCGATTTGCGGTATTGCCGGCCTGGTGGTCTTCGCGCTGATGCGTTTCGTCGTGCCGATTTTCGCGAACCTGTTTACCGGTTTGGGTGTGGAGTTGCCGCTGCCGACCAAGATCGTGATGGGCATCAGCCATTTCACGCAGACCTTCGGAATCCTGGTTCCGTTCATAGCCTTTGGAGGCGCCTGGGCGTTCAAGCAGATCTACGCGACCCCCGGCGGCAGGATGGCGATTGACCAGATCACCTTGAAGATCCCGGTACTCGGTATGTTGATGCGCAAGATCGCGGTGGCCCGCTTCACGCGCACTTTGGGCACCTTGATCACCAGCGGTGTTCCGCTGCTCGACGCAATGTCGATTACGGCGCGCACCAGCGGCAACGCGGTGATTGAGCAAGCCATCATGGGCGTCCGCAAGGCGATTGAGGAAGGCCGCAACATGACTGAGCCTCTGCGCGAGTGCGGCATCTTCCCGAACATGGTGGTGCAGATGATCGGCGTCGGCGAGCAAACCGGCGCGATGGACAATATGCTCTCCAAGATCGCCGACTTCTACGAGGACGAAGTAGACTCCGCGGTCAAAGACATGCTGACCTTGCTCGAACCGATGATCATCATGCTGCTGGGTGTCGTAATCGGCGGAGTAGTCGTCAGCTTGTACTTGCCGCTGTTCTCGCTGATCAGCAAACTGGCTGGGTAAAGGCCGTGCAGGCCGTCTTCATCACCCGGCACGGTCCACCGGAGGCGCTTCAGTATCGTGAAGCGCCGGACCCGGAGGCCAAGTCGGGTGAAGTGCGCATCGCAGTGCGCGCCGCCGGCATCAATTTTGCCGACACCATGCTCCGCATGGGGTTGTATCCGTCGGACCAGAAACCTCCATTCATTCCTGGGTTCGAAGCGGCTGGGGAAGTCGACCAACTCGGCGAGGGCGTCACCACACTGAAGATCGGCGATCGTGTCGCCGCACTTTCCATGCGCGGATGTTACGCCAGCAAGGTTGCGGTGCCGGCGGAACGCGTCGTCGCGATTCCTAAGTCGATGTGCTTTGAGGAAGCGGCCGCCATGCCGGTGGTCTACGTCACGGCGTACCACATGATGGTCCGCCTGGGACAACTGCGCAAGGGCGAGCGGATCCTGATTCATACCGCGGCAGGCGGCGTGGGCATCGCGGCGATTCAGTTGGCGCGCTGGATTGACGCCGAGATCTTCGGGACATCGTCGCCAGGGAAGCATGAGCTGCTTCGCGAGCTAGGTGTGCATCATCCCATCGACTATCGAACCGGCGACTGGGCCGCGGAGGTCCGGCGAACTTCTCCGACTGGCGTGGACATGGTCCTCGATCCGCTGGGCGGAACCGCCACCAAGAAGAATTACGATTTGCTGGCGCCACAGGGACGCCTGATGGTCTTCGGATTTTCGCGCGCCGCGTCATCCGGCGGGCGCGCTGGTCTGGGGACGCTGCTGGAAGTGGCGCGCGAGTCGCGCTTCAATCCCCGCCAGATGATGATGGACAATCGCGCTATCTTCGGCGTCCATATTGGACGCATGAACACGCCGCCCGAGCAGGCGCTACTGATCGAAGAACTGGGCGAGTTGCGCCGACTCTTTGAGGCGGGCATCATCCGTCCGACGGTGGGAAAGACGTTTCCGCTCGCGGAAGCCGCGGAAGCGCATCGCTTCATTCAGCGGCGGGAAAGTATCGGCAAGGTGGTCTTGATTCCTTAGGAGTCCGTCGAAATGATTCTTCTCCTCGCCTTCTTACTCGCCGCGCCCGGCAGCCAAAAGCTGTCTCAGGTTCACACCATTTACGTCGCGCCGTTTAATGACAAGGAAAGGACCGAGGACGCTCTTCGCAAGGCGCTAGAGGCAGCTGGATTCACCTTGGTCGATGATGCTTCGAAAGCTGAAGCCACCCTTTCTGGAAAACACGACGGTGAAATAACCGTGGACGGCGGACCTGAAGATTATTCAAAAGCGATCTTCCGGATGCACCTGGTTTCTGTGACGGGGGAAGTGCTTTGGCAAGAAACGGTTCGCATCATTGAGAGTTCGGCCGAGCACAGCAGCGCTCCGTACTATGCCAAACGCATCGTTGATGGGCTGATAAAGGCGCGAAAGCGCGCCGCGTCAAAAGGCAAGTAGTGTTCTGCCTCACCAAGCCGATTGACTCCGACATCGCTCGATTCCTGGAGCGACAACAGACAAGCCGGCTTTCCTATTCACCATCGGATCTGCCCAAGTTCACCGTGGACCGCCAACGCGTGGTCATCGGCAACGGTCCATCGGATTTCGTGGCGGCTCGGGCAGCGCTGTACGACTGGAGGATGTTTCCGCCCGCATGGACACGCGTGTACTCCGCCGGTCCACTGAAGGTGGGACTCAGCGTTGCGGTCGCAATTCAACACTTGGGTTTCTGGTCGCTAAACGGGGCTCGAGTTCTCTATGAACTAGATGAAGAGTACCGTTCGGGATTCGCCTACGGCACGCTGGTCGATCACGGTGAGCGTGGTGAGGAATTGTTCGCCGTCGAGATGGATCGTGAAACTGGCGACGTGATTTACAACCTTGAGGCTGCGTCACGTCCCGCACATGTCATGGCCTGGTTCGGATATCCCTACGTTCGCGAATTGCAAGCGCGCTTTCGGCGCGATTCCGCGGCCGCGATGATGTTACGCTGAAGCCATCATGAAACGACTCCTGCTTACTGTTGCGCTGACCGCCGCGACTTTCTGTCCCGCCGCCGCGGCGCAGACCGACAGCTATCTCTACAAGGCCATGTTCGTCCGCGCCGCGCCCGGAAAACTGCTCGACCTGATCGCGCTCTACAAGGAACGCATGCCGGTCTACGACGCCGCGGGCGACGTGCGGCCGTTCTGGATGCGTCATTCGCAGGGCGACCAGTGGGACATCATGTTCCTGTTTCCACTTGGAAGTTGGAGCGAGTACTTCAGCAAAGAGCGAATAGCCAAGCGCGACGACGCAGGCAACAAGGCCAAGGTGCCGCAAAGCGAGTTTGCGCGGCGGTTCTATAACGCCGTCTCCTGGCACGAAGACCTTTTCGTGGAAGGTCCGCCGCTCGAAGCGGTCCGAAAATCATGGGAGAGCGCGGGATTCTTCCACGTAGAGATTTTCATCTCCCTGGCCGGCAAACAGGCCGATCTGCGCAAAGAGCGCGAGATGGAAAACGCCTACCTGGTGGGAATCGGCCGCAAGCCCAACCTGATCTTTACCCACGACCAGGGCGCAGCGTGGGATCTGTTCACGATCGGCTTCTACCGCGACATCAAGCACTATGCGGAAAGCGCCGATGTCCCCGAAGCGAAACGCGAATCGGCAGCGAAGGCCGCGGGATTCGATAATGCGGACGCCATCGGCCCGTATCTGCGCTCGCTGATCGCTTCCCATCACGATACGCTGGCAGTTGCGGTGAAGTAGCCCGAAGGAGCCGCGACCGTGAGGGAGCGGTACCTGACGCGCTACACTACTTCCAACTCGCGCGCACGCTGAAGGTATCCCGGCGTTTCCCGGCGGGGCTGTCCCTGGTGATAGGCGACCAGCCGGCTCAGATAGTCGTTGACCGGCGTGTACTTCATCCCCAGCTCAACCTTGCTGCGTTGATTGTCGAGCACCGACATCCATTCGCCGCTGAACGGCGAACAAGCCGGCAGCAGATTCATCGCATTCAGTTTTTCACGCGCGACCCGGACAGTTTGCAGCGGCTTCCCCGCGGCTGCCGCGAGGCGCTGCAGGAAATCGTCGATGGTGAGCGTCTCGTCCTGCGAAATGTTGTAGGCGCGGCCGGGACGTCCGAGCAAAGCGGCGGTCAAAATGTCTCCGCCGTAGACGTGGCGCAGCGGCAAGCTCGGACCGTCAGGAACGAGAATCGGCCCGCCATCGAGCAAGCGCAACCAGTACCCGTATATTCGATCGTGATGGTCGCGCTCGCTATTGACCATGGGAAGGCGCAGCGTGGTGTAAGGAAACCCATCGTCGTTCCAGGCATCCATCAAAACCTCTTCGGCGGCGCGTTTATCCACGCCGTAGACCCAATCGTCATGGTCGTTACCGCCGGGATCGGACATGACCGGACCGTCGTAACTTTCCTCTCGATAGGGACGCTGTAATCCGTTGCGCACCAGGTACACCTGTCCCGTGCTGAGAAAAACGTATCGGCCGACGCGTCCCCGCAGGATCCGCACGAGCGCGGCGGCGTCGGGTCCGGTGTAGAGCGTGGTATCGATGACCAGGTCGAACTCGCGGTGGATCAGCACCGATTGCAATTGCGCCGGGTCGGAGCGGTCGCCTGTCAGGCGCTCCACGTTTTCCGGCAGGGCCGCCCGGGTGACCCCGCGATTCAAGACGCTCACCTGGTATCCGCAATTCAAGAGTCCTGAGACCAGGGAAGGTCCCAAGTTGCGCGTCCCGCCGATGATCAAGGCTTTCATGTTCGTGCCTCGCGGACGCTTAGCGCCGCTGATTTCAACTGTCGGAACTTGGCCATCAGCGAACGCATGGCCAGGGTCGTCAGGGCCAGTATCAATCCGCCGAGGACCAGACAAACGGGAATGAGCCAAATCCCCAACAGTTCCCGGCCCGGTGGAAGCGTGGTGCGGAATCCCAGGTTGAAGAAGCCGTCGCCCATCCACAAGCCGGTTTCCGCAGGGAAGATGGGCTTGATCAGCGCCACCAGCACGAAGCCGCCTCCCAGACTGTAACCAAGCAGCGCGGCCAGGAATACGCCGAATCCCTGCGATCCGGTCTTGGCCCAGGCGTAGGCCGCGCGCAGAATCAGCCACGGCGAGAACCGGGTGCTGGCCTTGCGGATCAACGCGCCGCGGCAATAGTCGCGGGCAAGCTCGTCGGCCGGCCCGAGGCGTTCCAGCGTTTCGGTAATGGTGAGCGCTGATGTCTCCGCGCGCTCCAGCACGTGCGCGCGGATCTCTTCCACGATGTCCGCGCGTTCGGAGACTGTCATTCCATTCAACGCCGACAGCAACCTCGCCAAATAGGCTTCCAGGGGATCATGGTTTGTCATGCGCGTGCGCCTCTCTTTTTCGAAAGCAGTGGTTCCATAAGCGAGCTTAGTCCTTGGGCGAACTCCATCCAGGATTCCGCCATTTGTGCGGCGCGCTCGCGGCCTTTGCGGGTCAGGGAGTAGTATTTGCGAGGATGGCCGGAATCGGATTCGACCCACACCGCGTCGACCAGGCTGTCCTGACGCAGCCGGTTGAGAATCGGATAGATGGTGCCTTCCGAGAGCACCAGCTTGGAATGCATTTCGAGCGTGCGGATGATCTCCAACCCGTAGCTCTTCCCCGGCGCCAGCGCCGCCAGGACAGCCATTTCCAGGCATCCCTTGCGAAGCTGTGCCTCCCAGTTCTCTACGCCGTCATTCTGACCGTTGTTGGCTGCCATAGCCTGACTCTCCCTAATGCACAATACATTGTTATACGATGTATACGGTAATGCCTAAGGCTAAGCATTGTCAAGAGATAATTATTCAAATCGCCAGGTCGCGGTTTTATCCTTGCGCAGGGTCAGAGTCGAGTGCGATCCGAAGCGGATCGTTTCGTCTTTGGCGGGCGCGCGACTCAGGCGAAACTCGGCGGCGCGGACTCCCTCGATTCCCGCGCCGGGATCGACGAATTGCACCTTGAAAGCTGCGCCAATCGTCTTAGTCCAAGCCTCAAACTGCGGTCGCGACTCCGTCTTGAGAGCCAAGGTCAAGCCGCTGACGTCGTCCATGAGGGGCGAGGACGTGCCTGCCGGCAGCACCGCCTTGTAACGCTCCAGCACCGCGGCGCGGCTGATCTGTGGCGACGCGGACGGGCTTGCCGCAGGATGCCATTGCGCGAGGAAGTCCGGATGATAGGTCATGAACCACGTCACGAACCTGTCGTTCTCCCTCTCCCAGGACGGCGTGGTCATGAAAAACCAAGGAACCTTCACGCCGTTCCATTCCCGGGTAATTGTCATCGGCTTGAGGCCTTCGATAGGCTCGATCGCCGAGTCCCCGCCAAACGCCATCCCGCTGCTGCCGAGTGGACGTTCCGGAGACGGCTCCAGAAACTCGAGATAAGTTTGCCGGCCGTAAAAGTAGATCCCGCTGTAAGTCTTGTCCTCGCGCACGGTGGTCCGTTTCTCGAACGTCGCAAACTGCTCCTTCATAAAGGCGCTTTGTTCGATAGCGGCGTAAGTATCGCGGTCGAGGACAACGTAGAAGTGGTTCAACCCGGAGGCGGGAGCGAATGCCAGAGCCAGCAGAGCCGGGAAAGCCAGGGAAGCCAGGGCAAGAAGCGCAGGAGCCAAGGAGAGTCGCATTCCGTCATCTTGCCACAGGCGATCAAGTCGCGCACACTGCGGAGGTAGACTTAGGCCATGTCCACCGTAGGTCGCAGGTTCGATCCCTGCCGCCCCTACCAATGCTCACACGATACTCACAAATCGTTTGTGAGTTTTATGTTGATGAAAGCGCGCCAGTTATCGCCAAACTCACAATACTC
>Ga0207147_1020_pt1 | contig 33743 bp, 17 predicted proteins | sample Alteio_BWMinHeat_33_FD_153551 | JGI IMG/M metagenome (GOLD analysis project Ga0207147, IMG submission 153551) | Enriched cells from forest soil in Barre Woods Harvard Forest LTER site, Petersham, Massachusetts, United States -... | ecosystem: Environmental > Terrestrial > Soil > Temperate forest >... | reverse complement strand
ATAATTACAATAACAATATGCTGAAAAAATTGTTAACACTTTTACTACTGGTTTGCCAAGGGGCATCTGCAGGGCAGTTTGATGAACTGGGCCAAGTTCCTAGCGCCTATAAAGGGCGTTTTAGGCCGCTGGATGCTACAGCAAATCTATGGCTTGAAGAATTGCACAATGACAAGTCCATGTCAGGCCTCTCTGCAACTGACCTCTTATTAAAAATGCATTTCTTCGGCCACAAACCGTGGGACAGCCAGCCATTATTCTACATCAAAGAAAAGAAGATACAAGAAATTCTAAATGGCAAATACGCCTCATACAATGATCTAAACAAGGCATTTTTTGAAGATCCTGACGTTAATTTAAAGTTAATGAAGATTCTTCTTAGCTATCAATTTTTGGAGAGCTATTCCAATCCCTCAAACCGAGGAAAAGGCCAAAAACAGGAACTCTCCCAGCTATCGCCGGGCCTGTGGTTAATGTTCAAAGACAATGATATCGTAATTGCTGAAGTGCCTGATGGTCCCCTCTGGCAATTTCTCAAAAAGGGAACGATAGTTCTAGAGAATGGAAAATCACAATCAAAGGATTTCCTAAAAAAGAATAAGAAAAACGCCGAAGAAATATTAAGGCTTATAAGTAAATTTCAAGAATACAAATCCTTTGAGCACATTGCCTCAACTTATAACGGATATATAGATTTATTAAATGATCTGCAAAAAAGAGATCTATCCAATAAAGAAATTGTCAACGAGCTAGAAACCCGTTTCCCCGTAGCACAAAGACTGAAAGAAGGCAATTCCTCCTTAAAACTTCTGCCAAGCCGCTATGAGCCAGGTGAATGGCTGCCTATAAATGCTCTTGGGATAAAAACTTTCAACCCCAATACAAGCACTTTAGAACCAGTCCCAAATTTTACAGCCTATACTGACGATGCTTTCAACTCTATTCGCAATACCTATCTTCAACTTCAGGAAAGTGTATTAAGAGACGACCAAACTCAAATTAATATTCACTCCAAAAATTTTTCGTCTGCTTTAAACGAGGGATACTCATCAATAGCCAAAACCACATACAAAATTGCTTCAAACAAAAAGCTCGACTACCCTTCTGAATGGCAGTTATCCTCTGAATGGACATATGTTCATTTCCCATTGACCTTGGTTGCAATTGTACTTTATGGCGCGGCACTTGCTCTATTTTACTTTTATGCAAATAACCCATCTTCAATTATCCCAAAGGCTTGTTTAGCAACTGCTTTCATCTATCATACCTTCCTGCTAGCCCTGCGCTGCTACATTCTCGGACGACCGCCGGTCTCAAACATGTTTGAAACTGTGTTATATGTCCCCTGGGTAACTATGTTGCTAGGATATATTTTATATTTTGCTTTCAAAAAACCCCTTTCATTAATAGCAGGAGGGTTCTCCGCATTCATTTTGCTTGGTATCCTCGAGATAACACACTTAAACAGCAGCTTTGAAAACGTACAAGCCGTTCTCGATTCGCAATATTGGCTGATCATCCATGTTCTGCTGGTCGTCGGAAGCTACGGTGCTTTTGCCCTTAGCGGAATCTTAGGTCACGTTTATCTGTATTTGGCGACCTTTAAAAAGAAAAACCAAACAGATCCCTCAATGGTTTTGATAGCAAAAATCATTTTGCAATCTATGTACGCAGGCTTAGCCATGCTAATTCCCGGCACAATCCTGGGCGGAGTATGGGCCGCTGAGAGCTGGGGCCGCTTTTGGGATTGGGACCCTAAAGAATCCTGGGCTTTCATATCTATATGCACTTATTTGATCTGGGTCCACTGTTTCCGCTTCGGAAAAATCCATCATTTTGGGCTTGCAATGGGGTCTGCAATAGGATTACTTGTCATCAGTTTCACATGGTATGGAGTCAACTACATTTTAGGCACCGGCCTGCATAGCTATGGCTTTGGATCTGGCGGTGATATCTATTATTTTGCCTTTTTATTTTTGGACCTTTGTTTCCTTGTTTCAACAATATTAATAAGAAAAAAAACATCATTAACATTTAATCATAAGAGTTAATATGGCAGTATCATTACAAAAACCGGTCTGCGCTCAGGACTATGTCGTACGCGTAGCAACTATTGCGGATGCAAAAGAAATTCACGAAGTCGTTAACAAAGCTTTTGAAAGAGATGCTTTTAGAAATCGTCCTCGCGCAACCCTTGAACGCATCAATGGTTACTTTCTCGATGGCCAACATACCTTTCTCGTCATTAAAGTCACCGAAAATAAAATAACGAAAATTGCTAGCCTGCTTTTATATTCTACCGATAAGGCCGCTGAAACACCCACTGAAGGTAATATTCACATGCTCTCAGCCCGGCCAGAATTTTGGGGCCAAAAAATGAGCCACACCCTTCTAAAGAAAGCCGAAGAATGGGCCCTGAAAGAAAAGAAAGATAAGATCCGCTTGATCGTTGCCAATACAAATCAAGGCTTGATGAAGTTCTATCAAAACATAGGATACAAACTCACAGGAGAAAAATTTCATCTACCTGAAGGAGTGATAAATCCAAAATTTTTAAAGAAAAATGCTGACGGCAGCAATAGTATCTTCGCTTGGCATATGGAAAAAGAGCTTAAATTAAAAGCTGCACTCTAATAACCTTTAAATAAATTTATTGACAAGAAAAAATCTAAAGCTAATAAAAAAGAAAAAACATTGAAAGAAATGGCAAAATATTGTATCCATCATGCCACGCTTTAACCAAAAAATGAGATGATCAATAATGAGACATGTAAAAAGTGAACGCTTAAAAAAACTAGAGACTGAACTCAATGACCTGGAACAGTGGTTAAAACTTGGTTTGGTTCCAAAAAAAGATATTGAAAAGCACAAAGAAGAAATAAGGGCTGTTCAAGCTAAAATCGAAGAAGAAAAAGAGCGCCTGCAATTCTTAAAGGAAAGCGGCGAAGCCGAAGAATATGTAACCCCTAAGCGCCCGTCAGCAAGAACAGGATACACCGAATTGCCCACCATTCCCGACATTGATATGGGCGAGACCGCCATGGGCGGCGACACCGGCTTCGACATGGAAACAGACGCTATGGACGTCGAGTCCTCTGTCATCGAAGAACGCGACGAAGATGAAGAAGGCGATGAGGAAAAGACCGTGGCCGAGGAAGAAGACGAGGAATCACCTTTCAGCGACCGCAACCGCTGGAGACGCGGCGGCATCATCGATCCGGACGCCAACGAATGGTAAAACAAGTTCTTAGTGCTTAGTGCTTAGTTCTTAGTGGCTACATTAAGAATTCGTGGATACTAACTAAGCACTAAGAACTAAGCACTATGCACTCCCAAATAAGCCTTTATTTCCATATACCCTTTTGTACGAAGAAGTGCGACTATTGCCACTTCTATGTCCTTCCTGACAAAGATCCGTTAAAAATGCTGCTCATGGAAGGACTCCAGCTGGAATGGCAAAGATGGCTTCCTGAAATCCAGGATAAGGAAATCGTCTCCATCTATTTCGGAGGAGGAACTCCCGCACTTCTTAGCCCATCATCCATTGCAGATATTATCTCGTGGGCAAAATCAAATGTTAAAGTGTCTGATGATGTAGAGATCACTTTGGAAGCCAATCCGGAAAATATTGATCCATTGCTGATGCAAGAATTTGCTCAAGCAGGGATCAATCGGGCAAGCATTGGAGTCCAAACACTGGACAACTATCTGCTAAAAAAACTTGGCCGCATCCATGATGCAAAGAAGGCCATTGAAGCAGTTTTTTTGACCAAGGAAGCCGGGATAGCGAATATCTCCATCGATCTTATGTATGATCTTCCAAATCAGAGCTTAGAGGCCTGGAAAAATACTCTTAAGCAAGCTAGAGAACTTCCAATTACTCATCTATCTTTATATAATTTAACAATAGAGCCTCAAACTGTCTTTTTTAAATATAGAAACGATATCAAGCATCAGCTGCCCGATGAACAACTGAGCCTCGAAATGTATGAACTGGCAGTTAATATGCTAAATGAAGCGGATCTTATTCAGTATGAGATCTCGGCCTTTGCCAGGGATAATATGTATTCCAGGCATAATGTAGGTTATTGGACAGCCAGGCCTTTCCTTGGTTTCGGTCCATCGGCATTCAGTTATTGGCAAGGCCGCAGGTTTCGCAATGCCGCCAACTTAAGCCGGTATGTGAAAGCTTTGCAAGATGGCAGCTCCCCTATCGATTTTGAAGAACAGCTTGATGTCGACGCCAAACGCCGCGAGCTTCTGACCATTGAACTTCGGTTGCTAGCTGGAGTTAATTTAAAAGAGTTCCAAAGAAAGCACGGGGATCTTGAGGCATCTACACAGAAGACATTAGCTGATTTGCAGGCTCAAGGGCTGATTAAGATTAATGGTCATGCAGCTTTAACGAAACAGGGCATTTTATTCTATGATACTGTTGCTGAAGAACTCATCTAATTTTTTGTATTTAAAAATAATTTTATAAAACTTGACAATTTTTTTTTCTTCTCCGATATTGCAATTTTCAATCATCAACCTTCAACTGAGGCAACTATGAAAAAGTTATATTATTATCTAATAATTGCTTTATTTAGCGTTTCCAGTGCTGTTTTTGCAGAGTCCCTATCATTAGATTCACTTGAAGAAATTTTTTGTTCTTATGAGCCTATTGATATGCACCATCATAATCAAGAGGCCCCTGATCATTCCGATTTGTTGAAACAACATCGTTTAAATCATGAAAAAGCCGATAAGGGTTCGCGGCCCCATATTGAGCCAACAAGTCTTTTTGAGGCCACAAGTATCAACTGGGCTGGCTATGTGGCAGCTACTAATCTGGCAACTCCTGTCAGGAGCACTGTGACTGATGTCTCTGGAGCATGGACGGTCCCCACTCTTAATAGCACACCCGATACTGCGTATGTGGCCTATTGGGTGGGCATCGATGGATATAAAAGTCCTTCCGTGGAGCAAATTGGAACTTTAAGCGAATGGGTCAATAATAGACAGGTTAACTGGGCCTGGTTCGAAATGTACCCTAATCCCTCATTTCAAATCATTGGTTTTCCAGTTAATACAAATGATGTTATTGCTGCTGAAGTGGCATATGTGGGCAATAACGTTTTTAAGATGACCTTGATTAACTATACAAGAAAAGTCTTTGTGACCATCCCAACAATCTATACCACTTCAAAAACCGCTTCTAGGCTTTGTGCAGAATGGATAGCTGAAGCACCTTCGTCAGTTCAGGGCGTTCTCCATCTAGCAAATTTCGGCAAAGTTATTTTTACCAGTTGCCAAGCTACGATCAATGGCTTTCAAGGTCCAATCAATAGCCCAAGATGGCAAAATGTGAGTTTGAATATGGTGACCGCGCAAGCTGCAGTCAAAGCTGTGACTTCGGCCCTAATCAACAACGACAACTTCACAGTCACCTGGCAGCATGAATAATTCTCGCCTTCGGCGAGTACTTAGTTCTTAGTGCTTAGTTCTTAGTGCGTATTCAGGCCGTCCCGGCCTGGTCTTAGTGCGTATTCAGGCCGTCCCGGCCTGGGTAAGGACCAGGCCGGGACGGCCTGAATACGCACTAAGAACTAAGCACTAACTAGGAAAATGGTGTTGCGCTTGTCGAGGTTGGGTGGCGGGCTTTTCTTCCAAACGGCTACGCTTTGCGAAAGGATGCCTTGAGAAGGCATTGTCAAGTCCCACGCAGCGCAAAGAAGCGTAGAATCATCGAGGGCTTCCAAAAGGGCCGAAAAGGTCTGCTGATTGCGATATGGGGCTTCCATAAATATCTGGGTGGACTTATCAGCTTTGGCAGTCTTTTCCAACAGCTTCATCTGGTGTTTCCGCTTTTCGAGGTCTTTATCCAGATAGCCATGGAACGTAAATCTCTGCCCGGAAAATCCGGAAAGCATCAATGCCATAAATATTGAAGAAGGACCAACAAAAGCTTGAATGACGATCCCAAGCTTTCTAGCACGTGCCACCAGCTTGGCTCCGGGGTCTGCGATGCATGGCAGGCCTGCGTCAGATACTACACCCCATCTTTCACCTTTTAGAATAGGCTCTAAAAGAAAATTAATGTGATCGTCTGGTGTATGCTCATTGAACAATGCGATAGGTACTCCGTGGGCTTGCTTCACATCTATAAAACGCCCTAAATAGCGGCGCCCAGCTTGCTCGCTTTCTGCAATCAAGCCATCAATACCCTGAACAGCTTTGTCAACCGAGTTAGGCAAAAAAGGTTCATGATGTTTTTGATCGCCAATCAAATTCGGCAATAACAATAAAACGGGTTTCTTCTTTTCCATTCTAAATCACTTTTTTAGGGAGTCAGGAGTCAGGAGTCAGAAGCCAGAAGATTTATTTTTTCTTCTGACTCCTGGCTCCTGACTTCTGACTCCATTTTTTTTATTAAATAACGAGCTTGGCAATGAGCAGCTCCACAAGGAGTTCGTGATTGGCCACGCTATTCTTTGCCATCACTTCGATATCATCAATAAGCTGCATGCCAGTAACGAATTTTTTCATTCCATAGCCTCTGGCCATCTGGACATGCCGATCCAGGATATTGCCTTTCATATAGGGGAAACGCTGATTGACATCGTTTGCGGTCCCTCCGAACTCTAAAATGGAACAGACCTGAAATTCTGTTTGAAATTGGCTTCTTATTTGTTTGACCAGGCCTATGAAAGACGAGCCATCGCTGAGAATGGCTTTACTGATCCGCAGAGCAGAGCCTCCGTCGCGCTTAAACAGAGCTTCTCCAAGCTGCCATATGGACTCCAAGTTGACATTCACACAAATCGCGCCAATATCTTTTATAGTGATCTCGTTTCTATCTCCAATATAGCAATACAGTTTTTCAAGTTCATTATGAAGCAAATGCTGATCGGTTCCAATCTGCTTAACAAGTAATTGACAGGCTTGCGGGATTATTTTCTTACCTGCTGCAGCAGCTTGGCCGCCTACCCAATCAGCTAGGACGCGTTCTTTTTCCCAAGGTTTAAGTTCAGGCACTTCCAAAATGACGCCGCTTTTTTCAGCTTTTTTGTAGAAATTGGTAGCGTGATTAATCGAGGAAGCGGAAATGATCAAATATAGCGATGGAGCAGGCTTGGCAAGATAGGGCTCCAAGGCCGTTCTGGCAGGCTGCGTTAGCTTATCAGCATTTTGGATCACGATGATCTGCTTGTTAAATAAAAGGGAGAAGCCATCCATCTCATTCAAAAGGGCATTTAAATTAAGGCTGTCGCAATCAAAAATTTTCAGACAGAGCTCTGGCTGAGGCTGACCCTTGAGCAGGCTGGTAGTCAGTTTATCCGTTGCAGCCTTGCATTCGAAAGGCTCTTTGGAAATGATCATATAGACATTTGAGAAATGCGAGGGGTTAGCCCCTTCAAGATGTTTTTCAAAGGCCTTAAGGCTAGTGTATTTCATACTGACAAACTGATCATTAAGTTGCCTCCGGATTCTTTTTGAATTTGGAAGCAGGGTGAAAGCCTCAGAGCTTTTTCTAAAAAGCCATCAGCAAAACCTTGCCAGGTTTTGGCTAATTCACGGGCTATCAACATTAAAAGGTGAGAGAAATTATAGCATATCTGAGAATTATAGAAATAGGACTGTGCTGTTTTTACTGCTAATAAATAATATTCAGCAATATGTGGATCTGAACAAAATAGACCCTCATTAATTTCAAGAAGATCATTTTTCAAAGGAAATTGCCCATTAAAATAGATGGCGCTAATTAAATCAAAAACATGCTTGGTCAGGATAGCATCATCGCTGATGCGTTGCAGCCTTTCCCAAATCTCTTGCTGTGTTGCAAGACCATGTCTTTTTCGGACCCATGGCTTTAAAAAAACTTCTACAATAGTATGAAGATCTTGAGAAATGACCTGCTGTTTATTTACCTTTCTAAGATCTCTGTAAATTTCATCCTGCCATTGACGCCGCTGGTTATCTTCCAAGCGGTTGGTCTCAATATTTTCTGACATAGACAAGCTGATGAGAAACTCTAATCCAAACGGTTGAAGGGCTGCAAATGACTTCTTTTTTTCTGCCGAGCCAAGCAAGCTTCTTATCCATGCCGCCATGTTTATGGTATCGCTTTGATGCAATGGTCTGCCATTGATATAATGCGCCATTTTCTGCTGGATTTCATCGATATGGCCCTGCCCCATTCCCTTAAAAAAAATAAATGAACGAATATCCGATTCCACCAAGTCATTAATGGTATTTTTGCCATTTGCTAAAAGGCATTTTTCGGCAGGTTTAGACAAAGCCAAAACTTGTATGGGCTCGCGCAAAATAAACGATTCCATCCAATTGCGATAAGAAACACCAAAATTAAAGGAAAGCTGCTCAGGTTTATTTGGCGAATTTTTCTTTGGGTTTTTTGATGCCGCTTCGTGAACTTCTGGTTTGTCCGATAAGCGCCTTATAGATTTTAAATCAATTCTTTCAATAGCATAAATAGCTTCCAGGCCATGGCTATAGGAAGTTTTGTAAATTTCTTCGAAACTTTTGAGGGTGTTAGGATTTGCAGGTGTTGATTTTGAATGAAAAGGTGATTTTAGGCTTTCTACAATGGCCATAAAATCCTGCAAACAGAGCGTGAAGTCATGATTTAGTTATTACTCTTTTATTTTTAGCAGGATGCGGCAATTTTTGCACTAAGAAAGTTCGCGCCTTCGGCGAGTGCGCGCCTTCGGCGAGTTACGAGTGCTCGAGTGATCGAGTTCCTAGTTCCTGAGCCGCGAAGCGGCAAAAGCATGTAGCCACAGGCGTGAGCCTGTGGAAAAATGCAATTAAAAAAGAAGCCGCGAAAGCGGCGACAGAACGTTTTTAGATTCCTGTCGCCGCTAACGCGGCTTTGTTATTTTGCTTACAATGTTCCACAGGCTTGCGCCTATGGCTACATGCTTTTGCCGCATTCGCGGCTCATGAACTAGGCACTCGAGCACTGGCGTACTCGTAACTCGCCGAAGGCGCGCACTCGAGCACTAAGCAGGCTATTAGCCTGCTCTTCTTTATTTTTTGGGGTCCTTACTGTCATTATTAGCTTTTGGATCGGCTGTTTTGCTTTTTGGCTTTATATTCATTGTGACAGAGTGCGAATGGCTAGAAGGTGTCATGCCTGATGTTGTACTAGGCAATGGCGCTGCCGAGACGACTCCCATCCTAGCTCCAAAATTGTCTGGAACTATTCTAGATGGAGACGCATAGCTCACCACTCTGCGTATTTGAGTTGTGCCTAATGTAGGCGCAATCTCCATTATTGTGCGTGTACTTGGCGTACCGCTTGGAACAATTACAGTTGAACTGCTTCCAGAAAGAGGAGGCGGTCTCAACATATGACTTTCAGTTCTTGATAATGAGATCGCCGCGACAAAGTAAGAAGTAGGTGTTATCCCTGGAAAAGTGGGTGTCTTTGGCGGCTCAATAGCGGAAGCTTCAACTTCTTCATCCGGTACAGCTTCTTCATGCAGTTTGATAATTTTAAATTTTTGTAATGCATCAAGAACGTTTTTATATCTAACATCCGTTAAAATAAGTTCTCCCTTTTCTGCAAGGGCTTGCTCGCAAGCGCCTCTACCGCCACGTGATAATACAACTTCTAAGGAAGCTTTTTCTCTTGCTTCATCAGGTGTATGTCCAGTGACAAATGAATTAAAGGGCACATGTCCGCTTGCATCTTTTTCAGTAAAAACTTCTTCGCTGTATGCATAATCGACAATCAAACGAATAAGTTGGTTGAGAAGACCGCTCAGACCATTCGTTGATTGATAATTGCCAAAGATCGTCAATGCTGTATCATGCAGTAAAGTAATGAGTCCCGGGGCTCTTGCATCAACTGCAAAGTGCATAAAGCTTCTTTTTGTCAGATAATCTTTTGCAAAAATATTTTCTATGCTAACCACATAAGTGGCAATACTAAGAGCCTGATTAGTGCAAATTCTTTCCCAAAGGAATGTCGTAAAGCCTTCTTCAGGTAGCTTTGCGCCTCTTTTTCTGAATTTTTGAAAAAATCCTAAATGATCGCACTCGATCACATAACCTAATGGCCAGAAATCCAAAGCTTTTGAATTCCCAGCACGAGTTTGAAAGCCGACTGGATTTAAATCGAGTTTGTCATTCGGTACAAGTAAAAGCCTTTCGATTACTCTTTCCAATATTTCTACGTTCTTTTTAAGTAAATCAATTTGTGCTTTTTTTTCTTTTTCCTCTTTTTCACGAGTTGCGAAATCAGAGATTAAAGTTCTATTGAGTTGTTCTAATTCGGAGGTTGCTTTCTTTAGCATTTTAGATGTATTGCAATGCCAATCCATCATATTTGTGAAGAAAGTTAAGCAAATCGAATTGTTAAAATTTCGATGAACATTAACATTTCCGCCGCCATTAATATATTCATCGACCATTTTCTCGAAACCTTCAGGCAGCGCTTTTACAGTGGGGTCATTGTCATTATAGATAGCATAAAGTTGAGGCATTGACTCTTTCATTTGATCAAGCGTTAATGCATTTTTGAAAATTTCATCACATGAAACTCTGATTGGCTCACCTGCTGGTTTTTCTGTGTACAGAGCAACCGGCAAATCTTGAACTGAAGTTCGTTCCACCGTGTCTGCAAATGAAGATAAATTAAAGGAACTCTGAACAGGAGCTATACTCATACAACCTCACTTTTATGTTAAAAGTTTTCATTCGGCGAAAAAATATATGCCTCCACAAGATTTATAGCAAATATTATTCACAGGGACAGAAGTGTACATAAAACGTTGTTAATATCACTTCTTTATTTACCCTACATTCTGATACATTGTTGGATTTGCTAAAATGTTTAGAGAGATTTAACTTTTTCAAATTTATTTTAATGCGGTGTTCTCAATATGCGATGGCTGGTCATTTTTTTATGTTTTTTTAATTTCGTAAATGCAAAGCAAGATGAAGAAAAGATAAAGAAATATTTCTTTAATCCCGAAGTCACAAGTCTCTCGATTTCTGACTGGTATAATCCTTCAGTTGAAGACTATAAACTGATCCAGAATTTTCTCAGGGAAAAAGCTAGTAGACTGTGTTCAACACCTCTTTCAAGCAGGCCGTTCCCTACAGCTTATTTAAATGAGGATTTTCATGGCTGGATCATGTATCGCATGAGCCGTTCCGGCGGATTAGTAAAGTGGGACGAAACTGATAATGTTCCAGTTAGAAAAATCATCTATTTCAATAATGATCCCGATAATAAGAAAAAATGCATCATTTGTTACGTAAATTATCCGCGTTCCGCTACAGATAAAGATCGAGACTATGTTAGAAGCCTGAATTTTCTTATCCACGCTTTAGAGAAAACCCATTTTGATGGCCATTTTATTTACTATATTGGCGGCTGGCCAGGCGTAGATAAAGGACGCTTAAAATTTATCGATTGTCCGTATGGATTTAAGCCCTTTCTTTTTGAAGAAGCAAGAGATTTAGGTTATGAAAATATATTATGGCTGGATGCTTGTGTCATTCCAGTAAAAAATGTAAACCCTGTCTTTGACTTTATCAAAAAAAAGGGGATTTGTTTTTTTACCAGCCATTCCCGTCCATCCTGGAGACAGTTTGATATGGGCTATGCTAGTTTAATGCCTTCCATGGCTATGTCAAGAGATAAGCCTTACGAAGAAGTTTCTGCACGAGTCATCGGTTTAAATATGACCGACCCTAAAGGGGTTGATCTATTGAATAAATGGCTTGTGGCAGCCGAGAAAAAAATCCCTTTTCTGGTAAGTGACGAGCCAGTACTAATGTATTTAATCAATTATTTAAAATTAAATTATGGAGCTATTCCAAATAAATTTTTCGCAACTATGTATTTAAAAAACTTTTCCTACTGGAATGGAAGAAAAGAGATCATCTTATACCATGACTATGGCTTTCTAGACCCCACATTACCTTTGCCTGATGACTCGTTTTTTAATCGTTAAAAGAGTGCGCGAGTGCGCGCCTTCGGCGAGTTCCGAGTGCGCGAGTACGCGAGTACGCGAGTAAAAAATTAACCACAGAGACACAGAGGCACAGAGAAAAGATGGTGTTCATCATTTGTTAATAACAATATAAATATACTTAAGAATTATTCTTTATACGAGCCGCTTTCGAGCATAGGAAAAAATCAAGCGAGTTATTACAAATTGAAAAGCGGTGCGGAGCACCGCACTCCAAAGAGCAATTCGCTGCGCTCATTGCTCGTAGTTAAACGATTCGTTATTAAGGAGCTGCGAGCGAAGCGAAGACAGCTCTTTGGAGTGCGGTGCTCCGCACCGCTTTGTTTTTTTTTAACAAGTAAATTAATTTTTTCCTAAGCTCTTTCGCGGCTCAGTTAATTGATACTCGCGCACTCGTAACTCGCCGCAGGCGAAACTATTTGCCTATTTTGAGAATGGCTTCGTTTACCCAGGCTGGCTTGCCTAAAATCTCATAGAGAGGCATATTTCTAAAATTAACCAAACGTTTAGGATTATCTGACAAAATCTTTTTGTACAGATTTGAAAGGCTGTCTAAACTCGCGCCCATGTTTATAAGGCATTTAACATCGCTTTCGTTTAAATCAATATGTTTGAGGAAATATCTTAGTCTCGCTCGTTTGTCATTAGCTTCTTTACACATTCTTTCAAAGGCATTTTTTTCATTTTGATGCGCAAACCTGCTTGATAAAATCGGTATGCCATCTGATAAATTAGCAAGGGCCAAGTTGAGATCTCTTTTTCCATTGAAATAACTTTCATCTTGATTATCTTTTGTCAAGGCATTCCAGAAAAATGGGAAATCGGAATCAATATCAAGTTCAAGAATATATAAATTATCACCTTTTTTAGTTTTGTCATGTATGTATAGGATTGACTGAAAGGGTAGCTGCGGCCTTGTGTACTTGGCTTGATATAAAAAATTTGAAGTCGTAAGGATATTTGCAAACAATTCGAGGTTTGGATCGTCTGATAGGCTTGCTAGGGGCATAACAAAAGGCAGCATATTTCTTTTATCGCTAATGTCCTTAGGGTTGTTTAACCAACCCTTAATTTGTTTTAAAGAATAGTTATTAAAGTAACGCTCCCTGCTAAAAATATTTGGCTTATAATGAACTCCAGACTGGGTTTTAGACCAACTATTTGTTACACTAGAAAAAGCTGGTTTATCGGCTTTTGGCATTTTCTTGATTGCCTGCAAGGCCAAATTTACATCTTTAGCTTTATTTTGATGGACCTCACGATCTATTTCCTTTGTTGTTTCTCCATGAATATTTCTAGAATCCAAGATGGATGACATCATGTCTTTCGGTAATAGGGCAACTGAGTCGCTTAATTCGGCATCAATTTCTTTCATCACCATTGATATGAACTCATTTTGAGAACCATTAAAGAGAGGGCTCTTCGCATTCAATTTTTTCAGTGTTGTAAGAACTTGTTGTTTTAAACCCAGGATAATCGTGTTTTTAGGCAGTAATATGGAACGATCGCCATATAATGCAGAAGGGCTTAGATCTTTTGAATGCAACCAAAATGGAATGACATCGGTTATCAGAGGGATGGCTGCCAAAGCGGACCTATCAGAGCTAAAATCAGCTGAAAGGCATCGCCGTAGGCCATGCAGTCTTGGAATAGAGTGGACCTTCTGTTTAGTTGAGATTTCTAACTGCTTTAATATTTGGTCGGATTTATTAGCCAAAAGAACATGCAGTAGAAGATCAATAAATTTAATTGGATGGCCTAATTTAGTACCTCGTCTTTGGTTAACCAGCATTTCCACTTGAGGTGTGTAGATCAATGACAGGGTCTGCTTCCTCATAATGCCTCTAAATCGATATGCACCCTGTGCAAAATCTCGCAAGGTCATGTCCTTATGAACAGTCATGGTAGCCTTTGCTTTAAGATAATTAGGAACGTTAACAGCTGAGCAGTGCAATTGATCAAAATAGACAAACCGATCTGTAAGTTCTAAATGACTTTTTGAAAGAGGTTTAACAGTGGTGTGTGGGTTATTCTCAAGAAATACAGCTTTGTTATTTTGGAAAAAGATAATACCGGATTTCTTAATTCCGCGTCTGTTAAACTCATTTAAAATTGCACGGGAAACGGCTTCATTGCTTTGACCATTATTTAATACAGCACCTGCGTCCATGAGAGCATCATCAGTATCTCTGATGAGCTCTTTTAAGATATCAGGGAAAACGGTCGTGGATAACCTTCTGATTCCATCTTTAGCTTGTGATTGTTTGTACAATGTTACAATCACTTTTCCATCAACATCAGGTTCTTTCTGGACATTCTTGCCTAATTTTTCTGCAAAAGTTACCGAATTATATGGCGTTCCAGTTGTGCCCACTATGGAAGTGCATAATTTCACCAATTCGATTGCATTGATAGACAGTTCCTGGTTTGAGGCCTTAACATATGGCAAGATGTATATGTTTAGAAATTTGAAGAATTTCTCAGGGGCAGTAAACCTTGCTTCGTTAAGAGTGTTAGCAACCTTAGCACAATCTTCGTTTGTAAATTTACTGAGATTAACATCCGGAAAATCGTCTCCAAAGTTTTCTTGAAATTTTTTAACAATTTTAGTTTCACTTTCTGCGATATTTTTAATGGTTGCTTCTTCAATGATATCTTTTTGTAAATCTGAAAAAATAAAATTCATTAGTTCAGTTGTGTAACCTTCTTTCCAAAATTTTTGAATTGTAAGATTGATAGACACATCGACGGAACTAAAGACAGAAGATTCCTGAGGGCTTCCGAAACCATGAAATGGTATAGCAGCGATACTATGAGAATCTGTTCCTTCAATTTTCTTAAACATCTGCTGCGAAGAACCATAATTTACCCAATATCGCTGATTAAGGGTATGCGGCAACAGAGTGTTCACCTGTTCCTTTAGTAAATTTAATAGATCCTTGATCTCTTTATCAAGCGAATCGACAAATTCTTTATGAGCTTTTACAGTGCTTCCACTTAAATAGGATTCAATGACCTTTTGGCGGTCTCTTAATCTCTCAGATAGAAGTTTTGATAATGGCTCCTTAGACATCATCTCTTTAACCAACAATGGCTTTATATTGTCATTAAAGGCTTTTGGATCAATTTGCAGCTCGTCTTCTATTCTCTTGCCTAATGGGTCTCCATTTAGTAATGCATGAATTTTAGGATTGCGCAACAGTTCATATAAGCTAATAATGTTTTGATAGCGGGATGGGTCCAGGCTTTCTTCAGGACCGAACGTGAAATTAAGAATGGTTTTAGCGCATAAAACCAAATCAGGTTCTTCAATAATCACCTTGCCCTTCACAAAAAGAATGTTGAGCATCTCTTGAATGATGTGAAGGTTTTGACGCAAACCTGCTTCATTGAGTTTTTTATTCTTGAAAAGAACTAAAGCTTCGACAAACCTTAAAACAAGACAGAGGATGCTTCTGCTTGTCGTGACAAGGCACCTGCGATGTTTTCTGGCTTCTTCAATGTAACTTTTTAAATTGCCTAATTTTTCAGCAGATAACTCCACGCCACGGTCAAAATGGAAAATTTGTATTGTTCTATGAAATGCTTTACCAAAAATTTTCTGAAGGATCAGGGAGATATCATCCAGAACTTCATCTGGCAGGATATAAACAGGGAAGTAATCCCCATCAGCTTGTAAAAACGCATAGAGGACAGCCAAAATGTCTGTCTTCCCATATCCCATGATCCTCTGAATAATGAGGTTTTTAGAATTATTCAAAGCCAAGACATCTGAGTATTGCTCATTTTTAAGCAGAAGATCTCTTGCTGCCTCAAAAATAAGAAAAGGCAAATGTTCTAAAGTTTCAAATCCCCTTGGGCGGTTTGCGGTACATTCTGAAGCAAGTTTTTCAGAAAGTTCTTCAAAATCAGTATTGTCTGCCAGAGTAGAATTTAAATTTTTCTCAACATTTTGAATTAAATTATTAAGAGCATTTTTTTCTCTCTTAAGCTTTTGCATTTCAGTCAATTTGATGAGATATTGCAAGATGGCATCAGAAAAACTATTGAGATCACCCTTGGTGAGGAATGGATTGAGCGATTGCAGTTCATCCGGGCATTTTCTCAAAAGGCAAGAAACAATGTCCTCAATTTCAATTCGGTGGGTTTGAGTGCTTGCCAAATTCGCGGCATGCTCAGCAATTTTCTCTCTTTCTTCAATGCTACTTGGACCGACATCGCTTGATTTGTTGGCTCGGGCTATGATTAAAGAGTGAATATTAGTCACTACTTTTTCAGATGATTCAATGGCTTTATCTAAAGATGCCATGGTAACTTTCAGATCAGTCAACAAACCGGCAGGGTCATCCTTCTTGACGATTTGATATGAGAGTTGAGCCTTCCCTGTTTTGACGTTGGCAATTTCCGCCAATAATTCAGTTTTTACTGAAGCATCAAGCGGGGATGAATCATTCTCTTTTATGTCTGCTTCAGCGGCTTTGCCAACATCGCTGGCCTTTTTAGTGCTTTCTGCAGAGAGAGAATTGTGTTCTTTTTCGTTTAGCTCAGCTTCTAGCAAAGCTGCCTGCTTTCTTATTTCATCCATTTCCACATGAACTTCCTTGAAAAGCATCGATAAAATGTGTTTGGATGTTGCTTCTGGAGAAAGTTTAAAAGTGATAAGCGGCTCGGCAATGGCCTGTACTTTGCTTATGATTGTACTCTTGCTTGTGATTGCGGTTAGCCTTCTTTCTTTTTCAATTTTTTTGTCTTGTTGCAAAACCAATTTGGAATTTTGAATAATGCTGGATTCGTTACCAAAATCATTAAAGATCTCAACTGCTTTTCTTATACAACGAGCAAATAATCCTGACGGGGATGTTCTACCACTCACTGCTTGTTTTGGCATTCCTTCTTTTAACATTTCATAAGGTGGAAATTCATCCGGATTAGAAGCAACAGCGCTTAAAAATGCATAATAACTGTTGGGTTTTTGTTTGTAGAATGAAGTAATCACCCTGAATGTATATGACAATTCGCTCCAGTCTTTTTCTGGGCTAGTTTGAAATTGTTTATAGCATTCTTCAAAAGAAAAAAATGGAAAATTTTCTTGCCGGGTGATCAAAGTCGTCTTTCTTCCATCTAAAGTCGAGTTTAGGCCTTTGCAGACTGCTTCAGACATGCTTTCAATTGTGAATTTATAATTGGAAATTCGATTTTCTGGCGGCCACCAAATCATTTCATCTTTTTTGGGCTTTACACCTTTCAAAAGATATTCATGGCGGGCTTTTAATAATGCCTCATTAAGATAGGCATCGCGTTCATTTGCGGAAATTTTGCTCATCAATTTTTCCACGATAGCTATCTCTTCCTCAACTTCAAGCAAAAGTTCTCCAACATAGGGTGTTTGAGAAAGATATTCTAGATAAGAGTGTCTAATAAAATTTTCAAAATTTTCAGAACCCTCTTCACTTTTCTTAGAACTTTCATAAATATTGTAATTTTTCCAGAATAGTGCCACAACCGTCAGCAATGCCGCCCTGGCTTTTGGATTATTATCGCCTTTTGTAAAAGCAAGAGATAAAAACCATTCTAAAACATCTTGTTCCTCTAGCTTAAAACGCTCTGCTTTAGAAGAAATACTTCTCGTTTCATGTTGGGCTTTTTGATAACGGCATTGTGCAAAGTAAATTAAAGCTAAGTGAAGTTTTCCAGAATTATTGGCAGACTCTGACTCTAGTTCATCATTTTCATCCACATTATATTCAAAATATGGAGGCGTCTTCTCATTCCTTCCGGGAAAATCTGCACACAATTGCGCACGTGAACTTAGTCCGCCGGGAAATACTCCTGCATCTATTTTTTTGCGTGGAATGATGACCATTTTTTTTCCCTGGTCATTTTTTAAAACTAAGTAGTTGTTAAAATTGCCGATGTTATTCAAATGTTGATTTTCTGCGATGTAATAATCAGTAATCTGGTCGCAGTAAGCTCTACGAAGACCATTAGATTTGTTTCTTTCAAAATTGAAAGATAGTGAAAGTCTGGGCATTTCAATTTTTTCAGGCAAGGAAGAATCAATATTGATCCAGACATTTACAAAAGATAGGTCTTCAAAATTTGCAAGCTCAGCATATGGTGAATTGGGATACTGCAAATTCAGCATTGCAAGCTTTGGATTTTTCTCATTCACAATGTATAAATCATTAATATAAGGCTCTGCTTTAACATCAGATAATGGTTTAAAGCGGCAGGTAGCCTCATCAGTACCTTTGTTACATAAAACAACTTCCCACGTTTTCTCGCATGATAACCAAAAAGTCTGTGTAGTTGCCAAATGACGATTATGAAGACTTTCTATTAATGAATCGTGGCCGACATATGCATAGTAGGGACCATCAATATTAAATTGCCTTTGAATCGCAAGATAATTCTGCGAACGCTGAAAAATGATTACCTTACAATTTTTCGAGTCTAAAAATTGATAAGTGTTCATTCCAATATTGGCTACCTGGCTTTTGAAATTTGGAAAATTAAGCCTGAAATCCATATTTGATAAAATGACTGGATTCAAAGTGGCATTAAAAGCCCCTTCAATCTGAAGCACAAAAGTATCCAAATCAAAAATGTATTTTGCAGCACCATCTAAATTCCCTATGACAGCACTGGGTGAACCACTAAATTTTATTTTTTCCCATGAATTTTTTTCGTTAGGCAGTTCCAATTCGCGAATATCTATGATTTTTCGAATCAATTGCTTGCAATTAGCTGGATCTTTCAAGAAAGCTGGTAGAAGAGGTTTGAGTTTAAGATGAAGCTCAGTTCGGCAATATTTAATATGAAAAAGAAAATCCATTGGATCCTTATCATCCATTTCAATTAACACGAAAGCAAGAATGCTTGTAACCTCAGTAAGATTTGCTGAGAGCTCTTTTGGATCAAACGTGCGTAAATAGTAATAAACCATTTGATCATAGATGGCGTGCTTCTCTTTTTTTGTTTTGCATTTCCTTAAGAGAGCTTTCAGGCATTCCATTACATAAGTCTGAGGTATTACGGAATCCAATTCTTTATTATTGCTTGTGACCAGCCTTTCCAAAGCTATTTGAAGTAAATAGATGACAAAGCACGCAGAAGAAATTTCATGATTTGAAGAAAATAAAAGAAAAGCCTTTTGCACGAATTCAAAGAAAAACTTTAACATATTCTGTGAAGTTTTTGAAAACGAAACAACATTTCCAGGTGAACATAAAATTTCAACTAATAAAAGCTTTATATGTTCATTTCTAAGAAGTAACAAATTGTTGCTAAAATATTGAACAACTTTAAAAATTTTAATTTCATTTGGCTTACTTTGCAGTTCTTCTATTATGTTCGAATTAATACTTGCTACTTCAAATATGTGGTCTTCCGGAATGATTGGATCAATAGCGTTTAACGTACCTAAATCTGAATAGTTAAACTCTGGAATAGTAACAGATTCTGAGTTGAGAATTCGTGTTAAATCAGACTTTAATACTGGCATAATATTATCAAGAGCTTTTAATTGTCTAGGACGTAGATTAAAGCGATTCAAGTAATGATGTTCATGATCGATAAATTCTTGTTTGACTGATTGAGAAAACCCATAAAGAAATAGCTTTGCCTTAAGATCTTGTAAGAATAAAATTCTAAGTTGACTTGGGAAACCTTTCAGTAAAGAACCCTTATCAGAAAGATCCAGACAACGTGTTGCTTTAATCTCTAGGGACTTTTTTGCTTGTTTGATATCTTTAAACTTTTGAGCATGGATTTCATCTAAAGTCTTCTCATTATCTCTATAATAATTATTCAAAACATGTCCAAGATTTATTTTGACATCATAAAAAGACATTTCAGCTTTGAAGCCATCTGTATAGGTAATTGCATTTAACTTAGTATAGATGTCTGGAAAGAATTCTTCCTGCTTATCATTAGGGAAGGCATTGAAATAATCTAAAAGTTCTTTAGCAAGATGATTGGCGCGAAAATTAACCGCTATTGATGCATTATTTCGCAATAAGGAAGATAATCCTTTAGCGCTAATTTTCCATTCTTTAATTTTTAACTTATTCATGTCCAGCGAACGACATGCCAAAACATGTTGAATTGCCAAACTTTTGTAGAATGCCAAAACGCAATCGGCGCGAAATTCGGTGTATAAATCGAGATTCCAAATTTCACATGCATTAAATAATTGTGAACTTAGGTCTAAAATTGCCTCCATACATGCTAGGCAATCTTTTTCGCTGAGGGACGGATCAGTCCAAAATTTTGAATTTACACCCGGAAGGTTAAAAAACAAATCACGTATGTTATAAGCCTTCTCAGAGTTCCAATCTTCGCGGTACCCTTTAGCACAAGCCTGAAGGCTTTCAGCAATCTTTTGTGGTGTCAATTCAATTTCACCTTTGAATTGCAAACTTTGTGAGGTGCTGCTCATATACCTTTTACCGAAAATTCTTTCAGCAAATACGCCCGTTGAAATTAACTTAGAATCTTTTATTTTAGATTTATTTTTTATTTCGTTTGATTGAACATTTCTTTTCTGGGAACGATGTTCGTCAATTGAAGCAGCCAATGCTGAGATGAGTTTTTTTGAATCTGGCTCGGAACTCTTTATATCTGATTCAATATTTGAATTTGTTTGCTTGTTAAAATTAATTCTTATTGCATTTTGAAGAGCTATTGCTTGTGCAAACTTCTCTGCGGTTTGAACATTGCGTTGTATTTGACCGATCATGCGCTGGGCATTTTCCCAATCATCCAGCGAAATTGAATGATTTTTGTAAGTTGTTTTCAATTCGTAGCTTAAATGAGTGCATGAAGTATTTAAAAAATTCCTTATTTCTTCTTCCGCCTTAAGATCATTTGGATTCGAAAATTTATCCTGCAAGCCTTTGAGGCAGTCTATTTTAAGCTCTGCTTCAATGGGCTCGAATTCTTCCTTAAGCTTGCTGTTTAAATAAGCTCTTAGGCTCCACCAGGGACAATTACCAATCCCTTGTTGCTCAACACCTATTTCGTCTGAAGGGTCAGGTTCGACAATAACTCCTCCCAACATCGGTAAAAAAGAAGCGTATAGATCATCTGGAGAATATTTGGTCAAGGTCGGAATTTGTTCTGATAAAGGGAATTCATGCCTGTATCTTATCTCAAAGCAAGCCCGCCAAATATCTTTAGTACAAATAGTTGTGGAAGGGATTTGATCTATATGCACATAGGGAAAAATTCTTTTTTGATACTTTGGTTTATTTCCATCTGCATGTGGTGTAAAAACATTAGAGGAATGGTGATACATGGTGGCCAGGCTGGCTTCATATATCTTACACGAATATGTATCATTTTCATTCTTTGAAATTTCATAAACAGCTGCATGGCTGGTCTTTTCCAAAATACTCCAACCGCCTTCAATGATAATATGTTCGCCTTTCTTTAGGTTTTGAATTGTTGTAGCACAATGTTGAGCTAACTCACCTTGTGAATGCATTACTTCATAGAGTTTCTGACTGTTATCAAAACTTTTTACCACTGCAGCAAGTTTCGATTTATTGGGATATTCCTTACATTTTTTTTCCAAAAAACTTTTTATGAATGGATAGATGGCTGAGCTCAAACCATCAAGAAAGGAATTGCCGATAAACCTTACGCCAATGATATTTGCATAAATTTTTAATTCAGTGATTTTTTTAGACTCTTCATTTTCATGAGAATGTTCTTCAATGGAAGCATCGGAAATCTGTCTAACTTTAGTATCTAGTTCGCTTTTTTCACTGATGAATTTTTGAATTTCACTTAACCTTAACAATTGTTCTTTGTTTAACTTTTCTACAGAAAGGAGTTGAATAAATGACATTATGTTTTTTATGAGGTCACGGCAATCTACACCTGCAAAAATAATATCTTTAACTTCCTGTGAAAAAACACCCGCCACTACATATTGGGCTGCTATAGGCTGAAAGAAAGAAAAGCCTGAATGGTAATGTTCTTCAAACATTCTCACTCCGCCTCTACTGAGCAGCGTCTGAAACGTTTTCTCAGTTCCGACAGGGATGTGACCAATACTTAGAATCCGCATTAAACCATCTAATGGGTTTGATATCAGATCCTCAGGACCATTCATTGAGAATAATTCATCACCCCACGCGTAATCGCCTATCATTGAATTCATTGTAGAATTTAAACTGCTAAGACCAGACTGGGAAAGGAAATCAGAAAAAATCTTAAGGGCTTTGTCATGAACAAGGGCGATCGTATCTGGCCAACAATTAGTTGCTGCATGGCTGATAATGGTCATTCTATTCATTTTATTGCGGACAAAAATGTTAGCATGGCCATCTTCAATTAAATGATTGGTGGTCTTTTGTAAAGTTGAGAAGCCAAGTGCAAAGATAAGAAGGCATGTATTATCGCTTTTAGGCAAAACAATTTTTGCATTCGCCAATAACTTAGGTGTTGGGGGGACAAAAAATGTGGCTGCTTGGGATTGTTTAGATAAGGCAAGATCTCCATTCTCATCAAGCAAAGGCCTCGCATTTCTTTCGAGCAATTTTAAAACAATACCATCGTCATCGGTAGCCATCCCAAGTTCTAATGCATTCTCTACAGGTCTACCATTGTGCTTCCGGCACCTATTCACATCTAAGTTAGGTTGTGCAAAAAGAAGGCTGAGCATTTCTTTTAAGCACTTCAAAGAACTTTTTCCAAGACTAATTTTCTCCAAAACAGAGCAAAGGATAGAGTCAATTACATATTCGTCCGCGCCACGCATGTCTTTAATTTCAAAGACTGCATTTACATCTCCGCCAAGGCGCAAATATTCCTTTAAGGTCTCTACATCTGTTTGGTCGATTGGTGTCGTTTTAGTTAAAAAAGCTTCGATTTTTTCTTTTTCTTTGAGGGCTGAAAGATCAGCAAACATTTTTTCTAATGAATCTGATTCTGCTGTGCTGGTGGAAACTGCTTCTGCTGTGTTAGTAGAAGCTGCTGCTGTTGTGCTGCCGGTGATCAGTGGGTTGCTTGCAGCATTGGTAGATTGAGCATGGTTAGATTGCGCATAGGGAAGTAAAAAAAATGTATTATAAATATTTGAATGGTTTGGATTCATGAAATCTCATTAATTTGTTTAAAAAATAACAAATAATATACACACAAACCGATTTTATTGAAAGAAAAACTAAACAAAAAAATAAGAACTTAGAAGATAAGTTGGAGGGGACAATTACGAAAATGTGGGGCGAAATGGAAAATCAGGCAAGAGACTGCATACGCATCAAGCTAAGACAAGGGCAGACGCTCGCGCGCTGCTCACAATATTAGGTAACGGGTTCAGGTACTTTGATTTTTCTTGCAAAGACAATTACATTCACATTAGCCCGTTAGGGCGGCTCTTAGGATAGCCCAGGTCAAGTGCGAGCGCTTTAGCGCGAGACACGCAGGCCTGGGTAAAGATTAGGTTTGGAAATAAAGCCCCACAGGGGCGACTCAATCAAGAGAGCCGCCCCTGTGGGGCTCTTTCTCAAAATGTTCCCTTACCCAGGCCTGCGTGTCTCGCGCTTACGCGCTCGCACTTGACCTGGGCTATCGAAAGAGACGCCCTTACGGGCTAATGTGAATGTAATTGATAACTTAACATGAGCCACCAGTCGGGACGGGAAAATAACGACGTTACTCAGGAGTGCTGTAGCTTGCTACAGCTTTTAATTTCACGAGCACTCAGAAAAATTCGTTGATAAAGATGCAATGCCATCAGGATGACGGTAAATAGCATTATGTTATTGATACTTTAAGTTATTCTAATTCCTGATTGTGCAATTTAAAAGCTGCAGCAAGCTGCAGCACTCCAAAGATCAGTCTCGCTGCGCTCGCTGATCATAGCTAACTTCAATCTTAGCTAGATACGTTTGCAGGAGACTGCCGCTTTCTTTGCACTATGCACTTTGAACTATGCACTTTGCACTTATTGCCCAACGCTCCATCTGAGGAAGCCGGTGATAGCTAATGGCTTGCCAGTGGCTTTGGATCTTTCATTGATGACATCGCTGATCTTTTTAGAATGATCTTTGATGTACTCTTGGCGAGTTAAACAAACTGAGTTATAGAAAGATTCCATTTTGCCATCTACAATTTTGTTGATGACATGGTCAGGTTTGCCTTTCATCTGGCTTTTGGCGATCTCGCGCTCATTTTGGATGACCGATTCCGGCACATCTTTTTCGGTAAGATATTCCGGAGCAGCAGCTGCGCTGTGCATCGCGATATCTTTCGCCAGAGCTTCTTCCTTATCGCTGCCTGAAATTTCAACGACAGTGACTAATTTACCGCCCAAATGAGAGTAAACTCCGATCGATTTATTAGGCTCTTTTTTGAATGTCTTCAAACGGCGCAACTGGATGTTTTCGCCGATCGTCTGAACAATTGTTGAGCGATAATCTTCGATTGTCAAGGCAGGATCTTTGCTATATTTTTGCGATTTGAAATTTTCAACTGAAGCTGGGTTGGAAGACGCAACTTCATTCGCAATATTTTTGGCAAAGTCTTGGAAGCGATCATTTTTAGCAACGAAGTCTGTTTCAGCATTAACTTCGACAAGCGCAATGTTCTTGTGATTGTCGGCAGTTGCTATAACACCTTCATTGGTCGCACGGCCTTCTTTTTTTACAGCCGACGCAATGCCGGCCTTTCTCAAGTTTGAGATAGCGAGCTCCATATCGCCTTTGGCTTCTTCAAGGGCTTCTTTGCATTTGCCCATGCCGACGCCAGTACGATCGCGGAGGTCTTTAATCATTGCTGGAGTAATTGGCTTTGACATGATTATTTCCTCTCGCTTTTCTCATCCAATTCATCTTTAATCTTAGATGCGAAGGTCTTTTCTTCTTCCTCTTCCTCTTCTTCTTCTTCGCGGCCTATTGTCGCTTGGATTTCGTTCTTCTTGTCAATAATCGCTTGGGTGATTGTTTGAAGAATGAGCTTGATGCTTTTCAGGGCGTCGTCATTGCATGCTATCACATATTGGATAGGATCTGGATCGCAGTTCGTGTCGACAAGCGCCATCACTGGGATGCCAAGCTTATTGGCTTCGGCAACAGCGATATGCTCTTTGCTAGGATCAACAACGATAACAAGTCCTGGCGGTTTGCGCATTGTGCGAACGCCGGAGAGGTTTTTATCGAGTTTAATCTGCTCTTTATTGAGCACTGAGAGTTCTTTTTTATTTAAGCCATCACCGCCGGTAGTGATGCGTTTTTCAATCTTTTCGAGTTTCTTGATTGACTGGCGGATAGTGGATAAGTTTGTGAGCATGCCGCCGAGCCAGCGTTCGCATACATAGAATTCGCCGCATTGTTCGGCGAGTTCGCGAACGACAACTTTAGCTTGCTTTTTCGTTCCAACGAAGAGGATGGATTTATGTTTTTGAACAACATCCTTAACAACTTCAGTTGCGTGACGGATTTGCTGCATCGTCTTTGCGAGATCGATGATGTAGAGACCATTGCGAGCTTCGAAGATAAAACGTTTCATCTTCGGATTCCAACGGCGGGTTTGGTGTCCAAAATGGGCACCGGCTTCAATAAGATCTTTTATGGAGATCACTTCTTTTTGTTGCTGAGCCAAGCCTTGTCCCTTTATGTTTGACGACGGCATCTTATCTTAAGCGATAAGATTTCGGTCTTGGTTAATAATGTTTATTCGAGAAGCGCCTGATCAGAATCGAACTGACACTCGTAGCTTGGAAGGCTACTGTTCTACCATTGAACTACAGGCGCGTTGCATGATAATTATGCGGAAGGGGGTCTTTTTTTGCAATAGAAAGAAATTGTTTAAATAAACGTAAAAAACGAACCACAAAGACACAAAGACACAAAGAAAATTTTGAAATTTAAATCCCGTATTATATTATTTTTTTCTTTGTGCCTTTGTGTCTTTGTGGTTCATTTTTCTGTGATCCTGAATTCGTTGATTTGCTAAGATCTCATTATGTCAAAACAGCAATTCAACATTCCTGAAAAAGCAAATAGGGTGCTAAATATTATTTTAGTCACCATGCTGCTGTTTGTTGTGCGGGTGTGGCATCTTTCGGTCATTCAATATAACGATAGGGTCGAGCAATCGCGAAAGCCCCAGCGAAAAGTTGTGGTGGAAGCAGCCAAGCGGGCAACAATTAGAGACCGTTTTAATATGCCCTTGGCAATTAATAACATCCAGTATAATGCGGCGATCCTCTATTCCCAATTTAAGCAGATTCCATCCATTGTGTGGGCTAAGGATGCCGATGGCAAACGCATCAAAAAGTTTAGGCGCAAGGAGTATATTTCCGAGCTAGCCAACGTTCTCGCTAATGAGCTGGATTTGGATCCGGAGCGATTAGAAGACCTCATTCATGCTAAGGCATCATTCTATTATCATGTGCCTTATGTGATTAAGGATGACCTTACTGAGAGAGAGTACTATCGACTTAAAATGCTGGAAAAAGATTGGCTGGGCATTACAGTCCAAAGGCTGCCGAAGCGGACTTATCCGCTTGGAAAAGTGGGAGCTGACATCATTGGATATATGGGGGCCATCAATAGGCAAGAGTATGAAGGCATTATTGGACAAATAAAAATTTTAGAGCAATACCTGAAAAGTTACGAAGAGGGCGAATCACCTGAAACACCCAAGGGGATTGCGTCAGCCAGCGAAGCCAGGGTTCGGTTGAAGGAGTTGATAGAAAGGGCCTATACCGTCAATGACCATGTCGGAAAAATGGGAGTTGAGGGAAAGTTTGAAGAAAAGCTGCGGGGATTCCAGGGAAGAAAAAGCTACTATTCAGATGCTCGAGGCAACTTCTTAAGAGAACTTCCAGGGTCCAGGGACCCTTTGTCAGGCGAACGATTGCTGCTGACAATTTCTGCCGAGCTTCAAGAATTTGCTGAAGACATCCTCATTCAAAATGAACAGATCAGGGAAGCCCATCTTTCAAAGGGAGAATCAGGCCAGCAAACTCTTGCATCACTACAGCCCTGGATAAAAGGTGGGGCCATTATCGCCATGGACCCAAATAATGGGGAAATATTGGCTATGGCATCTTATCCGCGCTTTGATCCCAATGATTTTATCACTTCAGGAAATAGTGAGGTGGCAGCTGAAAAGCGTTCAAACATTCAGCGCTGGTTTGAAACAGAAGATTATCTTGGACAAATTTGGGACCAAAAAAGGCCCTTGGAGCGGGAAATTTATGATCCATTGATCAAACAATTCCGCGAAGAAGGCAAAATGATGACTTGGGATGCCTATTTGGCAAGCATACTGCCTCAGCATCATATTGTCTCAAGCACACTTCAAGAAATGAATTCGATAAGCAATTGCATTGAATTGCAGCGGACAATCAATGAGCTGTTAACACTCAGCGGACAGAGCGATCTTTATTGGCTTTTAACTTCTTTATATAGTGATCAGGATGGACATGAGACTTATGGTAAAAAGATTCCAGCAGATGTAAAAGCCGCTATCAAAGAAAATTTATCCTGGCATGAAGGAGAAACTGAAAAATTAAAAAGAGTCTTAAACAGGCATCTCAGGGCACTTACAAACGATTACGATAAGGTCCTGGCTGTTGACTTAAGCCGTCTGGTCGTTAACGAAGAAAAATTCAGTCCCCTTCTCTTGGAAGAAGTTGGCAGCCAATCTCTAAGCACCCACCACAACGCTTCATCGGCTTTCGCAACAGTTGCTCCTGCAATAAGAAGCATGGCAAAGTCGCTCTTTCATCAAACTGACTTTAAAAGCTGGCGCCAGGCCAATGAAAAAGAGTTTTTAAAACAAAAGCGTGCCGAAGAAAAACTAGCTGACCAATATCCCAGGCCATATATCGATTATTTAGATCAAAAGGAAAATGAATTATTTAACGACTTTTGGCTGCAGTATCGCTGGACCCTTTTAGAAACGATCTTGACTGGAGAAACCTCATCTTTTTGCCCGAATGAATATAGTGATTATTTTACTTTGCTTTATGATGAACTTACCAATAATGCCCACCAGGAAGTTATTTGGAGAAAATCCTATGATATTCTTTATGGGGCTGTCAATGAGGTGCCGCGCGACTTGACCGTAGACTACCTAAAATCCCTTAGAACCTATTCCGACCTCAACAGGCCCACGTTAGGGCAATATAAGCATCTTCGCAAACATAATAGGGTCCAACTGGAACGCGACCTTGCAGCAGCTTTCTATCCGGTTTATGGCTATGGCTATGGCAGGTCCTTTGCTTACAGGCAGGCATCAACGCAGGGCTCCATTTTTAAATTGGCGGTAGCCTATACCGCATTAATTCAAAAATATCATGAATTAGACAAAAATGATGAAACTATTACTAAAAGAAGTTTGAACCCTCTGACTATCACTGATAGTGTCGAGCATCATGGCAATGAATGGTTAGTCGGGTATCATGCCGATGGCAAGCCTATTCCACAACAATACAAGGGTGGCCGACTGCCGCGTAGCGCCAATGCCGGCATCGGTAAACTTGACATTGTAAAAGCAATAGAAAACTCCAGCAACCCCTACTTTGCTCTGTTAGCAGGGGATGTGATCAGCACGCCCAATGCAATTGCAGACACCGCTCGCCTCCTATCATATGGCCAAAAGACCGGCGTGGACCTGCCTGCGGAAATCTCAGGAAAAATCCCCACCGATTTGAACAGCAACCGTACCGGACTTTATGCTACCGCAATTGGTCAACATACCCTTGTAGTCACACCGCTTCAAGCGAGTGTGTTTATCTCAGCAATCGCAAATGGCGGCAGCATATTGAAACCGCAGATTGTACACCAAACAATTGGAAGCAACAAAGATTCAAGCTATTCTGTAGAAGATGTTTTCAATGCTCCCATTTTTACCTATCAAGATAGCCTCAATTTAATAGGAATTGATTTTTCACTATTTACAGCTACGGCAAGAAATAGCAAAAAAAATGAAGTCTCAACATGCAAGGCCGAAATCTGCCGCTCGATTTTTATGCCTCAAATCGTTCGCAGCACATTGCTGGATGGGATGAATCGAGTCGTTGCCAAAATTAGCAATCCTAATTTAAATTCGTTAAATCGCATGTACAGGAATTACCCTGAGGCCATCCGTGATTTCTTGGAAGTCCAAAGCTGCCTCTCTGGAAAAACAAGCACAGCAGAAGCAATGGAGAATATAGGTCTAGACTTAAACCTCAGTACCGGTATGTACACACACATATGGTTTAGCGGAATTGCATTCGAATCAAAGGAAAAAAAAGAGACTTTTGTGTATAATGATCCGAATGGTAAGCCAGAATTAGTCGTCATTGTTTACTTACGATTTGGCAAATGGGGGAAAGAAACCGCTCCATTGGCAGCCCAAGTCGTAAAAAAATGGCGCGGCATCAAGGAAAAGAGAAAAATCAACCAAGAGATTTAATGAATTTTCAAGAATTCAATAACGGCCTTAAAAAAGGAACTGCCCTCTATTTTGTCGTTCTTCTCGGATTCGTCAGCCTTTTTGCCGACATGACCTACGAAGGTGCAAGAAGTATTTCCGGGCAATATATGTCGCTGCTCGGAGCAAACGCCTTTATCGTGGCGGCCGTGGCAGGCCTAGGTGAATTAACAGGCTATGCTGTGAGGTTCTTCTCAGGGTACCTCAGCGATCGCACAGGAAAATATTGGCCCATCACAATCGTAGGGTATGTCCTTAACTTGGCTGCCGTCCCTTTGCTTGCCCTGACAAGCTATTGGCCCGCCGCTGCCGGCTTAATGATATTAGAGCGCTTTGGCAAAGCTATACGATCTCCCGCCCGCGATGCCATGCTCTCATATGCTACTAAGGAGATGGGCAGAGGCTGGGGATTTGGTCTGCATATGGCCATGGATCAGATCGGAGCTATCTTCGGCCCCCTCTTCGTCACTATTGCCTTAATTTATAATGCCACATATAGCTATTGCTTTGCCATGCTCGCTATACCGGCTTTCTTTGCTTTAAACACCCTGGGAGTAGCCAGGATGTTATATCCGAAGCCGCATGAACTTGAAAAAGTCCATGAATCCATCCAGCCTGAAGGGCTTTCAAAGAGCTACTGGTTATACGTCGGAGCTGTATCGCTGGTTGCTGCAGGTTATGCCGACTTCACTTTCATCGCCTTCCATTTTGAAAAGAATAATATTGTGCCCCCGCACTGGATACCTATCTTCTATGCTATTGCCATGGGATCTTCCGGCCTTGCAGCCCTGCTTTTTGGAAGCCAATATGATAAGAAAGGCATTTCAGTCCTTTACATAACAACCCTAATATCGTCTATTTTTGCGCCGCTAGTATTTTTTGGCGGGTTCTACCTATCGCTAATAGGAATGATCATTTGGGGTATTGGAATGGGAACCCAAGCATCGATCATGAGAGCCGTTGTAGCCAACCTTGTGAGGGTAAATAAGCGCGGAACAGCTTATGGAATTTTGAATGCCAGCTTTGGAATCTTTTGGTTTGTCGGCAGCTTGATCATGGGCTTGCTCTACGATCATTTCATGCCAGTTCTGGTAGCTTTCTCCGTTTTAAGCCAGCTTGCAGCAATACCATTATTCTATTCCGCCAAGCATCGATGATAAAATAAAAATTAACCACAAAGACACAAAGACACAAAGAAAAAAATAAAAATTTCAGTGTGTTAATTAAACAGATAAAACATTACAGAAATCTTTGTGTCTTTGTGTCTTTGTGGTTAATTTTTTACTCGAGGGCTTTGCAGACGCACAGGGCATGCACACTTGTGGGGTATCCTTCCAGAAGGGCTTCGGCGCACTTTCGCAGGGTGCTTCCTGTGGTTGTCACGTCGTCAATGAGCAGGATGCGCTTGTCCTGCAATACTTGCTTTTTCTTTAGATATATTGTGGAGCCTTCCAGCTTTAATCGCTGCATCTTATTAAGTCCCGCCTGGCTATAGTCTCCGCTCGTTCTCTTAAGGGGTTGGACGACTGGACATTGAAGGATTTTGGCCAAATTTTCGGCTAAAAGAAGGCTTTGATTGAACCCTCGCTCGAATAAATGAGTAAAAGCGATCGGCACAGGGACAATGAGGTCCGGCATCGGCCATTCCAGACTCAGGAATTGTGCAGCCAGATAAGCTCCACAACCTTCTGCAAGGTAAGTTTGATTAGAGTACTTAAGCTTCTTAACCAGCGTCGCAGCTGGGCCTAAGTAGTCGAAAGAAGCTGCCAGGCCATTCAAAATGGGATGCCTTTTGTAGCACTCATCACAACGACGTTTTTTTGTACAGTAGTTCACCGAAAAGCAGAGAGGACACCGTTCTTGTGGATCGACAAGCTCTAGAAGAGACAAGCACTGCGCACATAGTAGTGTTGAAGGATCACTAAGCTTTGAGTTGCAGTGCAAGCAAATCGGCGGATAAATAAGATTTAAAAAAGCGTCAAAAATCCGCTTCATTCTTTCTTTTCCAGGGGGATTTTTACTTCATACCCAAAAATATTAGATAATTTTTGTTCAATATCATTAACTAGAGGCTCATAGTACTGAGGAAAATTATTTTTTATCCAAAACTGCATTTTATAGGCCAGCTTTAATAGGTCCTTCTGATAGTTTTCCGGCTGAGATATATTCTCATCATAATGAATCTTGCCGATATCCAGATGGATAGGTCGATCTCCTATAAAGCCAGCATTTTGCATGACGCCATGGTCATGATCTAGAATGCCTTTTCGATACTCGGAAAGATACATATTAAAAATTTGTCCAATTCTTAATTTTGCGGTAGCAACATCGCCTTCTTTTAATAATTGCGACAACACATTGCGCAAAGTAACGCCTTTCTCTTGAACAACATAGACGACATCACCTAGGTCAACAGTCCTTGAGAAGCCTAATTTATCTTTTAATGTAATATCACGATGGACGTTGGAAGGATTTAATTGAATAAATATCAACCCGCTATTTTCTTTATCGCTATCATAAGCTAATTTGTAACCATTAAAAACTCCATAAAGCTTTCTGGCTTTTCTTTTAGCAATATTTTCTTTGTACTCTTTTAGAGGTGAAATGTCCGGCAACGCATCAATGAACCAGGAAGGCCTCAGGTGCTTGAATTTAAAAAATTTGATCACATACTTCCCGTCATCGCTGCCAAAAACGTAAGATTGAGCCCCTTTGCCGATATAATGAAATTTTTGATCCAATATTGCATTTAAGCGAGCGTTCTCAGATTGATCCAAAGGAGCAATCTCCCACTCTTTATGATATGGCATCTCATATTTAATGTTCGTCAAACGAAAGTCATCAGTGGCTCGGAAATAGATCCGCATCAAAATAAATAGTGTCAAAACGATGATGGCTATGCGCCAAAACCAAATTTTTCGGCCGCCAAAGATTCGATTCATAAAATCCTATTCTTTAAAGCTTTAAATTTTAGCAGAGGATCAGATGAGCGTCAATGCTCAAGAAGTTTTCGAAAAAATTTAAACACAGAGATCACAGAGAAATCACAGAGAGACACAGAGAATTATTTATTGTTTTTTGATTCTATAGTTTAATTTAAAATTTTCTCTCTGTGTCTCTCTGTGTTTGTTTCTCTGTGTTCTCTGTGTTTTATGGTTTAGAATTAGACAAGATTGTGATATAAAAAAAATATCTACACCCACAGGAGGAATCCATGGGACTTAAACTGGACATCCTGACCCGCATTCTTCCCAAACTACATGCCCTAGAAGCCGGTAAGGAGCCAAATTTTGTAGCAAACTTATCTGCCACAGGTCTTCATAGTACTACTGAGTTCAAGGGAAGAGTACTTCGTTTCATCTACGACATCATCGCATTCTTTGTTGGAAACACCCTAGAAATCGAAAACTTAAGAAAAACGCTGCTGAAAACCGTCGAGGTATATAAACAAAACTTGGTACATGTTTTAGATCATGTTAAAAAGTATGAGACTTACGTTATTAAAGCTTGCAAGGGTTCCAAAGTCAAGGACAGCAACTTTTTTGAAGCAAGAAGCGAGCTTACTGAATGGTACAATGTAACCAACCGTTTTATGCAAAAAATCAATAGTAACAAACATGCCGCTATTACTGCGATATTTCAAAAATATTTTTCTGATGACAATTTAGATGCTGCACAATTATTTAAGGTAGACTCTTTTAAAACAACCGTTAAGCTCCAGCATATCATTGACCTTGAAATAATGTTTCAAGTAGGTCTTCCTTTTGAAACACTCTGCCGATACAGCACCGGCGGCGAAGATTCTGAATCAGGCCATAAAATTTATGATGAAAATAAAAGAGAAATGAAAGCTTTCATCAAAAAAATCAACAAGCAAGCGGACGAAATCGGCATTCGGCTCTTCCATAGAGCTTTAAGAGACTCTTTAGAATATTTTGCTGACGATGAAAAAAATTTAGTGCGCCTGGAAATGATCCTAGGAGATCAAAAATGCAAGCTGTTTGCAACAACAGATCCTGAACATATGCAATGGCGAAGGGATTCTTTAAAAACCGGCAAAACAATTAAATTCAAGTCGGAAAAACATCCGAAGGGCTGTGAAGTGACCCTTGGGGAACAAATTGGCAGGAAAAAGGACGGCACTCAAGACAATAATGTCTATTTTGCTATCCAGAATGACCCTGATATGCTCTTTTGGTCAAGCGTCAATGAGGCCCAATTAGGCGTCCAACACTGGGTCCGTTCTGAATATGTTAAAGAATTAAATGAATCAAAAGACACTGTTGTCATTCCGGTTAATTTCTACGATATCGA
>Ga0207147_1017_pt1 | contig 38161 bp, 38 predicted proteins | sample Alteio_BWMinHeat_33_FD_153551 | JGI IMG/M metagenome (GOLD analysis project Ga0207147, IMG submission 153551) | Enriched cells from forest soil in Barre Woods Harvard Forest LTER site, Petersham, Massachusetts, United States -... | ecosystem: Environmental > Terrestrial > Soil > Temperate forest >... | reverse complement strand
CGTTTCGATTGTTCATTTTCAATAAATTTAATTACAAATAATTATTATTAAAAAATTAAATTTGCAAAAATAATTAAATTATTGATTTTTCTGTTTGTAAATAATTGTCTAAATATATATGATTTTAGCGAAATATTAATTTATTAACTAATTTATAAGAAAAAAGTAGGGTTTATGAGTACTGTAAACGTCACAGGCAATAATAATAATCCAATTGATGCGTCTACTGGAGGCAATCCGATTGTTACACCAGAAAGCACTGCATCAAAAGTTTTAAGAGTTATCATTCCAATTTTTGTCGGGCTTGTTTGCGCCGCAGCTATCACAGTGGGCATCCTTGGTTTCATTGGCACATTTCCTCTTTCCTTAGCTCTTTCGATCACAGCTCTTGCTGTTGGAGTAGCTGGCCTTATCGCATTAGGAACAACCGTCGGAATTCTAGAACGCAAGCGCGCTATTGAAGCAAAGAAAGCTGCCGAAGATGCCTCTAAATCCTCTGCTGCCAAAGCAGCTGCTGATGCAAAAGCTGCTGAAGCTGCTAAAAAAGCTAAGGAAGATGCTGACGTTAAAGCAAAAGCTGACGCCGACGCTAAAGCTGATGCAGACGCTAAAGCAAAAGCTGATGCCGACGCTAAAGCTAAAGCAAAAGCTGATGAAGCTGCTGAAGCTGCTAAAAAAGCAAAAGCTGATGCAGATGCTAAAGCAAAAGTTGATGCCGATGCTGGGAAAAAAGATGATGTTGGTGGTGCCGACGCAGCTGCCAAGGCTGAAGCAGACAAGAAAGCTAAAGAAGCTGCCGAAGCTGAAGCTGCAAAAAAAGCTAAAGAAGCTTCCGAAGCTGCTGAAGCAGACAAAAAAGCTAAGGGATCTGCTGCAATTGATCCAACCAGCACGTCGCCTTTTGGCAGTGAGCCAGCAAGCTCTAAAACTAAGCCAAGCAATGGCAAAACCCCTGAGCAAATTAAAATACAAAATGACGTGGCAGCGCATATTAACGGTAGTGGAAAGCCGAAAAAGTCTATTTCAGAAAGAAGTTTGGCAATAGTTGCTAAGTTAGCTAAGGCTATGAAAGATGCTGAACACGACGATATCGTAAAGTATTTAGATAAAGCCCAGCAATTTTATAAAAAATTCAGAACAAATGACACGCCGCTAACTACAGTCGATGAAAGTATCACTGTTGCGAAAGAGCTTTTGGCAAAAATCCGCTATTTCAATGAAGTTTATACAAAGCATTATGATGCGCTCATTGATTCTTTGAAGAAGTGGGATGTAAACAGTATAGGCATGCATCACAAGGCTATTCATGATGCGCTTAAGACATTAGAAGAACCAATGAAATCATTTTCTGACAAAGCAAAAAAGCCATTCAATGAATTGTATGATCTTTTAATTGCTATTAATGACTCATTTCAGCCGGCTAGCGATGCCTTCAGAATATATGAAGAAATAATTGAAGAGGCTAAAAAACGACCAGTGCCTGATTTTGACGCTTTAGCAAATAAAGTTCAGACAAAAGCTATTGAGGCAGCAACACTTGAAGAAAAGATTTATCCTATTGTTCACAAGATTATCAAACCGAATTTTGATGAAGCTTTAGAAATATTTGGAAAAGAACTAAAAGCTGCTGAACAAGCTTTTGATAAGGAAGCAGCCGCAGAAGCGGATGACAAGAGCGCTGACAGTGCAGTAAGTGCAACTAAACCTCCATTACATAAGGCCAAATCTACAGTAGGCGCTAAAGAAAAAGATGCTAGAATGTCCCTTCTAGATGAAATTAGAAATGATCAAAACAAATTGAAGTTAAAGAAAGTTGTACCTTTGGTAAAGCAGAAATCTTTCATTACAAAAAGGATGGAAGAAAACCGAAAGATATTCAAGGCTGATTCGGACGATGAAAGCGATGATATGCCTGGTATTGATGGCGGGAATGATGAAAGTTCATCTAAATCAGCTTCTTCATCGCCAGATCCAAAAGCAAAGCCAGGCCTAGTTTCTCCGGTTGCAGCAGGCAATAAGCCGAAGCCTGACGGGAACAAACAAGGAGGAGGATTCGATTCTCTGTTTGCCGGCTTAAAAAACAAGTTAGATGTATCTGGTGGTGAATCTGAAGAAACGAGCGGCGATGATTGGGACGGCGATGCACCTTCACCGACAAATAAACCGAAGAAACCTACGGTTGTTATAAAACCGGCTACTCCAACGAATGTAGCAGCTCAACCGACAGCGGCACCTAAGGCTACTGTGGGTAAAGTTTCTGTAAGTGCAGCAATATTAGCGCGATTTTCAGTAGCTGTCTAATATTAGGTTTTAATCCACATGTATTCTTAAAGGCCGGTGTAAACCGGCCTTTTTATTTATATAACTTAAATTTCTTAGAAAAAAATTAATAAAGCGGTGCAAAGCACCGCACTCCAAAGATCAATTCGCTCCGCTCATTGATCGATGCAAACATTTGGTTATCAACGAGCTGCGAGCGAAGCGAGCTAACTCTTTGGAGTGCGGTGCTCTGCACCGCTTTATTTTTTTAACCAGTAGTTTAATGAATTCGTTCTTTGTTTTTTCTTTGAGTTTTAGTGGCTTTGTGGATTAATTTTAAAACATGAAATACTTCAACGTCATTGTCCTTGCTATCTTATCTATTGCAATGCTGCTTTATGTTTCTTATCAGGAGAAATCTTCTCAAGACACGTACACAACTAATTGGGATAAGGCCTTGGAGCATGCTCAAAGCAATTTGCCCCATGAGGGCACGCTTGTCGTGGGAAGAGATGGATTTGTTTATCTTAAAGTCAGCGATGAATACATTAATGAACTATTTCCAATCCTTGATCTTGAAAAAGAAGGCTTTCGTAAACCGCCTTTTTTTAGAACCGGAAAGTCTCCAGGGGCACACATCAGCGTATTTTATAAACAGGAGCGCATTCACCCTAAAGAGCTGGGCAGGACATTCCATTTTAATATTAAAAAAGTTGAGATCGTACAACCAAATAAATGGGATGAGTTTGCCATATTGAAAGTGGAGTCTCCGGAATTAGAACAATTACGTGAAAAATATGGCCTGAGCCCCAAACTGAAAGGGCATGATTTTCACATCACCATTGGCAAAAAAAGGCTTCGCAGAATCAGCAATTTATATAGATCTTATCCAGCCAACATGTTTTTTGTTGCCAAAGGTTTTTCCAAACCATTTGGCTATTGTGTCCAAGAAAGTTATAGGATTTTTGCCTCCGTGAGTCCTCTGTAAGGCATCCTTGTTCACATGGCACAGCAAAATCAGTCGTAGACCAAATGCTATAATATTTTCGAATGCCTCTTCGTTCTGATTCCAGAGCTTGTTTGACTAGTGTTGCCCTGAAAGTTGGGTTCTTCTCTGTCCCACCCTGGACGCTCATTTGCAAATATCGTTTGGAAGCATTTTGTCTGGAGAAAATGCCTCCTAATTTCCAAAGTTTTTCCAAAGTGGAAGATCCATGCCATGGTGTTGCAATGGTAAATACGTGATCTATTATCACATCGTCCAGCTTGGCGAAATTCTCGGCATAATAGCTTGCGATCAGGCCTCCCATAGAATGACCGATGAGGATGACTTTATTTGAACCTGTTAGTACTTTTATTCTTCGTATTTCTTTGCGCACTTTTTCGCTGGCATAGTCTTCGATTCCTTTTTGTGGATCGTTACTTAACAGGCCATCGTAATTGAATGAAAAAACAGAGCCATATTCTGTTTTATCGAGAAATTTCCTGCCAATGATCCATTCGGTTTCATTAAAGCCCGAGCCATGTAAAAGAAGGATAGGCACTTTGCCTTTTTTGATTTCTTCAACTTTAGGATTAAAATTGACTTTGCAACAGGCAAGCAGGCAGAGGATTAAAGCTGCCGGCAAAAGAAGCAAATCTAATAGTATTGCAAAAGCGATCCGCGGTATGAGTGATGCGGTCTCAAGCATTTGTTCCAACTTTGTTTTAGGCAAGGCTATTTCCATGCCTTTAAGGAGTTTAATTTCGCTTAAATGTTCGGAAAAGTAGCGTGTTGCTTTATCGGTCAAAGGACTTCTTAAAAATTCATTAACTTTAATGATTTTTTCTCTGAATTTTAAAAGGAGGGCTTTTTGGGATTCTGTGCCAAAAAAAGCAATGCGATGCAAAATTTTTAAGGCAGTTGTAATTGAGGCGTGTTCCTTATATTCACCGTCAAAGTCAAAAGGCGCTGAAAATTTAGACTTCCACTCAGCGAGATTTTCAAGAACATTTAAAGACGTTTTAAAATTAATCTCTGAAACCATAAGAAACCTAACTTAGCAAATTAAAAAATAATTAAATTATTTATTTAGTTAATTTTTGTTTAGATATTCTAATTAATTTTAGATTTCATTTCTAGTGATATTCTTTAAGTCGTCCCCCTCAATTTGCAATATGGTGCTGTTAAACAAGCAATACCACTTTAAATAATTATTTGGTAAACATAATTCAAAACCGAGGTGCCAATGAAAAAAATATTTTTTACTTTCATATTCGTTTTTTTACTTCAGCATTCCTTTGCCGCCCAACCCCAAGAAAAAGAAAATTTAGTGATAGATAAAAAATCAGGCGTATCAGTATTAAAAGAACAATTTGAAAAGGTTGTTGATTGCCCAGAACTTACCGGTCGAGTTGTTTTACCTCAAGAACCGGGGTATAATAAAGCGCGTCTTGTCTCCAATTATTACACCTCAAAAAATAAATTCCCCTCTGCGGTCGTCTACTGTCAAAATACCCAGGATGTCCAAAATGCTGTCAAATGGGCAAAATGCCATAAAAAAACTGTCCGTATAAGAAGCGGGGGCCATAATCACGAAGCTTTTTCAACCGGCAATGATGCCATCGTCATTGATGTCAGCGAAATGAAACAAGTTCATGTTGACAAAGATAAAAAGATGGCCATTATCCAGCCTGGCATTACCGGGGGCGAGCTCTATAGCAAACTTTATGATATCGGACTTACACAAGTAGGTGGCACATGTTCCGATGTGGGCCTGTCAGGCCTGATCCTCACTGGAGGCTTAGGTCCTCTTTTCCGTCATTACGGTCTAGCCTGTGATAGCTTGGTTGCAATCGAAATTGTGGATGCGAAAGGCAATATTATTGAAGCAACTAAAAATAATGATTATAAAGACTTATTCTGGGCTTCGCAAGGGGGTGGGGGCGGCAATTTCGGCGTCGTTACATCAATGGCCATAAAAGTCTATCCTGCTAACCAAGTGACTTGGTTCAATATCGGTTGGGATTGGAGCCAACCAGTGGAGAAAATCATTACGGCCTGGCAAGATTTCTTTATAAAACCTGATAAAAAGTGGTTTTCGCATCTAGATCTATGGGGCAAAGCATTCCCGACCGAAAAGCTGAAAAGCCAGCCCATCAAAATTCTTGGGGTTTATTATGGATCTCCGGAAGACGCCCGGCGTGAGCTTGCTCCGATTTTAGCTATTGGCCAACCTAATGACCAAACGATTGAGCTCATGGATTGGAATAAAGCTATCAAGGCTTTTGAAACTGCTACAGCTGTTTTTTTAACAGATAAGCCCGAATATAAGTCTTCAGGAGCTTTCAACATGGAAAAGCTTCCTCCTGAAGCGATAAAGTTGATGGCCGCAAGCCTTGAGAATTCTCCCTATCCGTTGTTTAATATTTTAATATTTACCATGGGCGCGGTTGGCCAGGATATTGCCCCAAATGCTACAGCCTTCTACTATCGCAACGCTAAATTTCTCACTCAGTATTCAATACAATGGCTTGATGAAGGTGATGATAAGATTCAAATTCGCGAAATCGATGGCGTCCGCGAAAAGCTCTTGGCTTATACAAAAGGGGATTATCTCGGCAATCCCGACAGAAATCTGAAGGATTACCTTACAGAATATAACGGAGAAAATGTCAGAAGGCTGCGCTGCATTAAAAGGAAATATGATCCTGACAATCTTTTCCAGCATGATCAAAGCGTCCCGCCAGCTCCGGCCGACTGGAAATGTGACTAGAAGTTCAAAGTGCAAAGTTCAAAGTGCAAAGTAAAAAGTCGTGCATAGAAATCTGCAAATTTTTACTATGCACTTTGAACTATGCACTTTGCACTATGAAAACATTTAAAGAGGCTTGATTTACCCTCATGATTTTTAAAAAAGCTCTTATTTTAGCTTCCATCGTATTTTGTTTATCGGAACCGTTTCTCTTGATGTCAGATGAAGTTACCCAAGAGAAAACTTCCCAAGCAAACGATCAGTCAAATTCACCCTCTAATACAAAAATTGAAACTGAAAATAAAACGACTGGCACTCCAAAAGGCAAGCCTGAAAAAAAAGAAAAGGACACAGGCGATAAAATTGAAGCAGAGCCTCCTAAAGTAGGCAACTTCTCATTGCCTGCTTCCCAACAGCCGGCTGCACTGTTTGGCTTTGGAGGTAACATTATTGATAAAGGGGAAATTCAAATTTATCTGTTTGCCGATGAATTTGTAGGTAGAAAGAGGCTCATTACGGATGTGATCCCAAGCGTTTTGTTTGGGGTGACGGACAATTTTTCTGTCTTTTTTAACTTTCCTTTCACGCCAATATTAAGAGATGGCGATAATCGTTCAAGCGGATTAGAGGATTTCTTCATTCAATTAGAGTATGCTTTCTACAATAAAAAGACTTGGTGGTATGTCGATCAAGCAACGCTTGTTTTTAATGTCACTGCCCCGACAGGATCAGTAAAGAAAAAGCCTAACACCGGCTTTGGAGCGCCTAGCGTTTTTTTAGGAGGCACCTATTATAGGACGATGGTTGACTGGTTCTTCTTCACTGCCCCAGGTGCCGTTTTAACAATGTCTAATCATGGCACAAAGATAGGAGATCAATTCCTATATCAATTTGGCTTTGGAAGAAATATTCCCAGTCCTTGCGGGTGGATCTATGCCTGGATGATAGAGCTCGATGGTCAATACTCAAGAAAAAATCGCATCAAAGGAGAGATTGATCCAAACAGCGGCGGAAATATATTTTACATTACTCCATCCCTTTGGTTTTCTAACAAGGATTTTCTCATTCAATTTGGTGTAAGCATCCCAGCGGCCCAAAATCTTTTCGGCAAGCAGAATAGAATTGACTACGGTTTTAACTTCAATGTGGCGTGGTCGTTTTACTAACAAAATAAAATAAAAAATTGTTTTCAAATGAGGAGACCAGCCTTAGCTGGACTCCTTGCGAATAATGGATCGATGGAATGGAAGAAGTTTAAATTGAAAAAGAGTCAGGCCAAAGTTTGCAAATTATGATTATTAGTTCTTTATTATAGCAGCAAACTATACGGCCTGATTCTAGTTTATGATTGACCTGTTTTTTGTTTTGTGATCTGTACGCTTATTGCACCTGCATTAACTAAATCTTTAGAAATTTGTTCCACTATGATTGAAGTAGCAACATTTGTTGGAAGCATATAGCAGCATGATGTTCCTTCTTTAGTTGTGCCATTAATAAGAGTAAATTCAGTGCTCAAAGGTGATGGGCTTTTCATTAATAAAATTTCTGCATCTGAAGGACTGACACCGTTGACGTGAAAGCCAACGATATTAGAGCTACCATCTCTAGTAAGACTGATGCTGGAAGCTAACTTTGTATTCTGTTGAATAGCAGAAGCGCCTCTCATGGAGTCTGGTGATGCAGCAGTACCATAGCATGCTACAACACAACCTACTGACATTAATACTGAACTAAGTAAAATTTTTTTTATTAACATACACCCTCCTAATAGTTTGGGTCCTAAACACAAACATATATTTTTAAAGATTAATGTAAATATTTTTTTTGAAAATAAATATAAGTTATTGATTATTAGGTGTTTAAAGAATTAATTTTTAAATATTTTTTCGAATAAAAAATATAATATAGATAAGCGCCAAAAAAAATGGCATTCAGGATAGGCGTAAACAATTATTCAAAAAATTTGTTTTGAATAATTTGACTTCAAATAAATTTTGTATATATTTCAATCAAATAGGCAACCTTTAGGTTTATAGGTTCTGGTATATTCATTAAATGTTCCTCTTAAATAATGCTTTTTAAGTAAAGCAGTTATAGAGCAAGGTGTTTGGAATACAAGATTAAATATGTAGAAAAAATTATAAAAAGGAAAAAAATTATGAAAATTGCCCATAAAATATTTTCTTGCAGCTTCAGTCTTATCTTAATTTCTTTTACTCTTAGTGCAGATTCGGATGAACCGAATACAGACAACGAAATTCAAATTACCAGTCCAGTTATTCCGGCGCAAGAAGATTCTTCAAAAAATTCTTTATCAACTACAAAAGCAAATGGATGGTGCCCTGATAATAACATAGACTGCCAGCTCTCTTTAAAGGCGCAAAATGCTTTAAGAGGAGGATTTTTGAGCCGAGGTTATGAAAATGTGAGCGTCTTTGTGCGCGACGGGGAAGCCACCATTGTAGGGTATGTAGACAGTGAAAACGCAAGAAATGATGTTTTGAATAGAATCCATGATATTGATGACATTTACACTATCAAAGATCTTCTTTCTTTAGACGAACAACTATCATCAAAAGACCGCCAGCTAACATTGCGAGCTAGGGAAACTTTAAAAGGTGGAGTTGTCGGTAGATCATATGAAAACATTTTAGTAAATGTTCAGGATGGCCATGCAATCGTTAAAGGAACGGTCAATAGTGATAGCGATCGCCGTGATATCATGAGAAGAATAATGCATATCGATGCCATTAAAGCAGTAGATAATCAAATTACAGTTAGCGAGATAAAACCAGCTGCAAGATAAAGAAAGACTTTTGAACTACGTTCTATGTAATGCAAGGATTAGCCGGTGAAATAATGCCGTATTTAAATGGAATTATTTTAACATTTATTAGTCTTGCATTGTGCTGCAATCATGAAATGAGCGCTGTTGAATCAAAAAATGCTGTGAGGGCAATATCGGCTGTTCAACTGAATTCAAAGCTCAATTCAAGCATTAGTGTAACTAAAGATGAAAACGGAAATCTTGTAAGTTATTTTGCAAATGGGATTAGTCCAAAAGATGCAGAGGCGTTGCTTTTAAAAAATGCAATTCCTTTGAGCAGTGAATTTACAATTATTACAGGTACTACAAAAGAGGGAGCATCTTGCTGCTATATGCTTCCCTCTCAATTAGCTAGTCAATATGTCACTGAAATCATTTCTATGGACCTTCTAAATGGAGGGGCAACTAATATTCAAATTACTACCCAATCTACAGGCAAGTCTAAATAGCAAATTCTCGAATGCCGAGGCTTCATATTCAAAAATTATTTTAAAAAGGCGTCAATTTCCTTAAAATAGAGCTTAGGATTTTCTACATAAGGAAAATGTCCGCAATCTTTCATTAGGACTAATTTAGAGCCTTCAATTGCATGGTGGACGCGTTCAGTTGATGATACTGGAATTGGATCAAAATCTCCGTGGATGATAAGCACAGGCATTGAGAGTTTTTTAAGTGAATCAATAAAATTAAATTCTTTAGTAAAAATTTGTTCGCGAAAAAAGCCATACACTTTTTGTCCATTAATGAAGGCCTTGGGGCTCATGCGTAAATTTAATAAGTCGGCATCTTCCGGATTGAAGCAATAGGTCCTGTACATAATTCTGTAATATTTTTCTACAGTGTCAGAATTGCCTTCTTTGAATTCTGGCGAAGCCTTAATGTCGTCAATTTCCTTTTTAAAAGGCCCCATTCTTTTAATCCACTCTTTTAAAAAGAGGGCTAAGTCTTCAGAAGTTGCAGACATGGAATTTGATAAGATGAGCTTGCTAATGGCTTCTGGATGTTTAATAGCATATTGTATGGCTAAAAAACCACCCCAGGAATGGCCAATAACAGCAATCCTTCCAACATTATAGGCTTTCCTGATTGCTTCTAAATCGCTTATAAAAGTCGCTACGTTAATAGATTGTTCATCTATTGGCGCGGTGGACTCTCCGCAGCCGCGTTGGTCATAAAAAATGACAAAATGATCCTCAGCAAGCTGATACATTTGGGGGAGTAAGTAATCCTGTGTTAGACCTGGGCCGCCATGAATGACGATCACTGGACTTCCCTTGCCAAGAGAACGGCAAAATAATTTTGCATCGCCATTTTGAACATATCTTTGGGCAGGGAGATCCTCGGCCTGCAAAACAAAACTATTTATGAGAAATAAAAAACAAACCAAAAACTTATTCATAACTACCTAATTATATGTTTGAATCAATAAACCCTCGTGCCCGTGCCCGTGCCCGAATTAAAAAATTTTTAAACACAGAGGACACAGAGAAACACAGAGATACACAGAGATAAATGGGAGGAAAAGTCGATTTTGAAAACTCTCTATTAATTTTTCTCTCTGTGCTTCTCTGTGGCAGTTTCTCTGTGTTCTCTGTGTTTAAATTGTTTTTTTTCGGGCACGGGCACGCACACGGGCACGAAATTCGCCATAATTCACTGCTTAACAGCCTCAATTTCAATTGTGCTAAATCTTGCTTCGATGACTCCATTTTCTTGCAAGGCTTCAGGACAGAGCCTAAGGTATTCATCGAATAGTTCATTATAAAATTGTTCTAGGAGATCGGTAGGTACAGCTGGAGTAAAAGTTCCGATAAAAAAACTCATTAATTCCTGGCGATCGATAAAGGGATCAACGGTTAATCTTTTGGATACTTTAACTGTAAACCCGGCCTCGCTGAAGATTTTTTCATATTCTTTAATTTCGAGAAATTTTCTTGGAACCGCATTGGACCAATAGATTGACCATTTAGGAAGGCTTTGGATGTTTTTTCTAGCTTGTTTGAAGGGGAGGTTGTCAATGGCCGGAACTAAAATTAAAGCTTTTCCACCTGATTTTAAAAGGCTTGCAATATTTTGGATTGCCTGTTGTTGGTCAGGACAATGCTGCAAAGCGCAATTTGAAAAAATGATATCGAAACTGCCTTGCGCTTTATGTTCTATGAAGCCGCCAAGCTGAAAGCCAAGATTGGGATACTCGACCTTAGCAAACTGCTTTTGAGCCCATCTGATCATATCTGTGGAAGGATCAATGCCTGTAACAGTACCTTGCGGGATAAATTTTGAGATGTCGGCTGTAATTTTCCCGTCGCCGCAACCGATATCTAAGATTTTTTCGTCACCGTTTAAATTTTTTAAGTGGCATGCAAGAAATGACCAGGCCCATCTTCTTTGAAGTTCGGAATTGTGAACATAATTCCGCACCATCTCTTTTTCCCAGTAAGTATCTTCTGCTTGAACAGTGATGATTGTTAAAAGAAAAATCGCTTTAAGAATAATGTATTTCATAAGTGTTTTGCACGAGGCCGCTGTTGTAGGATTGTGAAGCTATTAATTTACTATTGATCTCTTGTTTTATTTTTCCAAAAAGTGGAATGCCAGATCCCAAAATTACTGGTATGATGGATATGACTAGGCGATCGACGAGTTGTTGTTCAAGAAATGAAGTGATCGTCTTTCCGCCATCAACCCAAATATGCTTGATGCCGTCGCTGAATAGATTGCTAAGCAGTTTGTTAAGATCGCCAGAGTAGATCTTGGCGAAGTTCACAGGTCCCGTCTTCGTGTTACTAAGAACAATAACTCTCTTATCCGAATAGGGCCACTGAGGAAAATTGATTATCGTTTCATAGGTATTCCTGCCTAAAATGATGGCATCAATGTTAGCATAATGATCTGTAAATCCATATTCTGCAGGAGTCCCAGGCAATTTTTCAAGCCAGTCCAACGAACCATCGGAACGGGCAATATAGCCATCCACGCTAGTTGCAATATAAGCTGTTACTTTTGGTCTTTTCATTTTAATACTTTTGTTTTGCTGGTATGACTCCGCGGACTCCGCCTTTTGGGTCATGCATATCACCATCATATCTTGGGATTAAATGCATGTGCAGGTGCATCACTGTTTGACCAGCCTTATCGCCGCAGTTCAATCCCACGTTGTAGCCATCCGGTTTATATTTAGAGTCCAAGTACGCTTTGCTATAGATGAGGGCTTTATTGATGTCGTGTCGAATTTCGTCGCTGGCAGTAAACCAATTCAAAGTATGTTCAAAGGGAATTATGAGTAAATGCCCCTCTGTGACAGGGTACTGATCTTTCATGACATAGCAATGCTTAAACTTTGAAATGATTTCAGCCGGCTTTTCTAATTGGGCAATTTGGCAGAATACACATGGGCTGATAGTTTCAAATGCCTGATGCCTATCTATAGTCTTTTCAAGAAAGGTGGCTTCATAGAAGCCGCCTTTTTCAAGAAATTTGTCTTGCCTGACCTTTTCGATATCAGAAAAATTTATTTTCAAGTTGGAAGAAATGGCGTGAATGACTTCAAGTATATCCGCTAGTTCCTCAACCTGATGGGCCATGTCGCTAGCTGTTATGAACTCCAGCACTTCTTCATACAGCTTCTTTTCTAAAGCATTTCGATACTGTTCACCCGACAGTTTACTCACAATGCATTCAATATCTTTAGCTGCCAAGAGATGGGGGATCTTATCTCTGGCAAGCTTATTATGGATTTTTTCCTTCATCGATCGATCTTCTATTTTGTTGGCAAAATAAAATAATATAACATACTCTGAGAGGAAAATTAACACTTTTTTTTCTTTTAACGGCCAAAAGATGAAAATTGAGACTGATCGACTAATTATAAGAGAATTTCATGAGTTGGATCTCGATCAGCTTTTTGTTATTCTTTCTAACGAAGAAGTCATGAGATATTCTATTGCAGGGCCAGCTAAGGAAAAAAATCAGGCAAAACAATTTCTTGATGGAAGCATCAAATATTATAAGACTCATGGATTTGGCATTTATGCCCTGGAAGAGAAACAAAACCATGAACTGATTGGTTTTGTCGGACTATTAAAACATGGATCGAAGGAGCAAGAAAAAATCGAAATTCTTTACCGACTGCTTCCACAATATTGGGGCAAAGGTTTAGCAAGCGAAGGTGTGATAGCATTGCTTAGATATGCATTTGATGTTTTGAAAATCGATAAAATCCATGCCTTTGTGGAACCTGACAACACGCCCAGCAGCTCTTTAGCAAAAAAAGTCGGTATGCAATTCATTGGCCTTGATAAATACGAAGATGTAGAAGTTGAAATATATCAAATTACGAATAACAAATCTAAATCATAAGAAGACTATGGCTATTGTTGGAGTAGATGGAAAAAAGCGATGTTTTGGCGGTTTGCCGGGAAAGGAATTATATACAGTTTACCATGATGAAGAATGGGGCATTCCTGTCCATGATGACCTCCATTTCTTTGAAATGCTTGTTTTGGAAGGAGCACAGGCCGGCCTCTCTTGGGAGACGATTTTAAAGCGCAGAGATAGTTATAGGAAAGCTTTTCATGATTTCAATCCAACAAAAGTAGCTGCGATGAGCGATGAAGTGCTAAATGCTCTGATTGAAAACTCTGATATTATTCGCAACCGTCTCAAGATATATTCTGCGCGCCAAAATGCACAGGTTTTTCTAAAAATCCAAGAAGAATTTGGTTCATTCAACAATTATGTTTGGCAATTTGTGAATGGAAAGCCGATCAAAAAAAGGCATAAAAAACTCAAGGATATTCCTCCCACGACACCAGAGAGCGACGCCCTATCCAAAGATCTGAAAAGACGGGGCATGTCCTTCGTTGGCTCTACAATCATCTACGCCTTCATGCAAGCCGTTGGACTTGTCGACGACCATATCGTCGACTGCTGGTGCTATCAGAGGAATGATTAACGACAATTTTATTAAAGCAGTAGTTTAGCTCATTACTTTTCAAATAGCATATGTTGTAATTTCATTTTGATTGATGGAAGTTCCCGTTTCACAACTGTCCAGGTTAGAGAAAGGTCAACATTAAAATATTCATGGACCAAAACGTCTCTCATACCAGCCATTTGCTTCCATGGCACATCTGGATGTTTCGTTTTGAAGGCAGCAGGAATATTCTTTACGGCCTCCCCAATAATTTCAAGGCGACGTACAATTGCATCTTGCATAGCAATGTTTTTTTGAATTTATCTGACGTCAGGTCTTCAGTATACTGTTCAATCAATTCGATCGATTCGATAATATGATACTTTAGGGTCTTTCTTCACAAAATGATAACCTGCTCACTAAGAATTTGATCGCGTATTCTCCAATAGACGGAGCTGTAAGTAATGATATCTACTTTTCGCCCGAAAGAATTCTCTAAATCAGATTTAAGATCGATAAGGTCAAAAAGACTTTTATTTTTCGACTCGAACTCTACCAGAATATCAACATCGCTTCGTTTTTTAGCTTCGCCACGTGCAAAAGAACCAAAAATTGCAGCCCTTTTTACAGCGTGACGTTTTAAAATCGGTAAAGACCGCTTCTTAATGCTAGAAACTGTATCTACTTTTTCCATTTCTTTGCCATTTTTGATATTAGCATATCATTTATGCAAATTTTACGCACTATGCAGGAAAAGTTGGAAACAACTGTTCTGTTTTACCGGACATTCCTAACCATTAGGAAATGTTTTACATTCTTCTCTTGTCTTACGTCTCGATGAAATTCTTCAACTGTGACAAAGCCTGCTTTTTCATATACATGCTTGGCCCTGGGATTATCGTCAGCAGGATCGATCATGAATGCGTGAATATTTGGAATCTGTTGGCTGAAATATTCTGTAAAGGCTTCGAGAGTTGTTGCTCCCAGACCCTTCCCAACATAATTTGGATCGCCGATCATGAAATCAAGACTAAAGGCCCTGCCATCTTTTGGCAGGTTTTTAGCGAACACATCAGATGTCTTTACTCGCAATACTTCAGAAGTCATGATCAAGCAATACGGCTCTTCATTGATCATGCCTACCCAATAGTCAAACATGCCATCCCAGTAAGGTGTAGGCTTTTTTCTGCCATTCATAAAGATAATGATATCTTCACGATGCTCGGGACTATTGTCCCAAAACTCTTTGATGTGGGGTTCCTCCAGCCACCCAAGGACAGCATCTCTTTCTGCAGGAGTAGCTTTTTTGAATCGAATGCTATCAAAATGTTTACTTTGTTCCATTGCTTTCAAGCCATTTTGAGCGATTAAGACGGTAAAGCACCATGCGATGCAACTCATGGTCTTGAGGCAATTTTGGGTGATCAAAGTCATCAAATTCATTATGCACCATTCCAATTTTCTTCATCACTGCGATAGAACGAAAATTCTGTTGTGGAGTGACTGCAACTACTTCCTGAAGATTAATTGTTTCAAAAGCATATTTCAGAGCGGCTAATGCGCCTTCAGTAGCATACCCTTTATTCCAAAAATCGAATGCCAGCCTCCAGCCGATTTCAACAGCCGGGGTGAAGGGTGCTTCATAATCAACATAACATAGACCGATATAGCCAATGAAGTCTGCTCCATTTATTTCTGAAACTGCCCATTTGCCCCAACCTCTTTTCTTGAAGTGTTCTATGATTGACTGAGCATATTGATTGCTTTCTTCTGCAGATTGCAATCCAGAGGGAATATATTCCATAATCTTTGGGTCGGAATTCATTATAGCAAATAAGGGCAAATCGCTTTCCTGCCAAGGTCTAAGAATCAATCTTTTGGTTCTTATTTGAGGCATCTTTATCATGTTGCTCAATCCACTTTGCGCGGTTTAGACGATACAATACATGGCGCCCAAGCCAGTGGCCTGGGGGCAGTTTAGGGTGATCAAAATCATCAATCTCATTATGCATCATTCCAATTTTTTTCATTACTGCAATTGAACGCAGATTGTGTTTTGATGTAAACGAGATGATTTCTTCCAGATTTAAAATGGTAAATCCATATTGCAACGCCGCTAATGCTCCTTCGGTAGCATAGCCTTTATTCCAGTAGTCATAAGCTAATCGCCAGCCTACTTCTACGGCAGGTGTGAAAGGGGCCGGGAAGTCAATATAACGCAGCCCAATATAGCCGATAAAATCACTTCCATTAAGTTCTGAAACCGCCCAGTTTCCCCATCCTCTCTTTTCAAAATGATCCATGGTCGCCAAAGCAAAATTGTCGCTCTCTTCACGGGACAGGAGGAACGGAAAAAATTCCATGACCTTTGGATCGGCATTCATTTCCGCAAATATAGGAAAATCGCTATCGCGCCAAGGCCTAAGCAATAATCTTTTTGTCTTTATTTGAGATTGCTTCATAATTCACTACAAAAAATAATGTAAGGTTTATAGAATTATGCAGAAATGTCTACATTCCAGCAAATATTTAAAGGTATATTATGAAATCGATATTTAAATTTTTATTTTTAGCTTTCCTCTTACCAATCACTATAGCTGCTAAAACACTGCCCCCATTTAATTATGATGTGCACCAAGTGACAATCCCAGGCACAAGCAGCAAAACAATCGTTTTATTCCATGGTATGGGCGGTAATTACCAGCTGGCTAATATTATAAAAGGCAATGTAGATATCAATGACACGCTTGTCAGCTTTAACTTTCCAGATTACGGCTATCGCATAGGCCTTAACGACCCATCGAAAACAGCCTTTGGGACCATTAATGAGATTCTTCCCGCCATTTATGTCCTAAAAGATGTCATTATTGATCAAGGCAAGGTTGATGTAGATTTGTATGGTTTTTCAGCAGGCGGAGGGGCAATCATCAACGCTTTGGGCGTATTGAACAGCGACAAATATGATGCCGAACTAAAAAAAATCGGCGTCAGCCAGATGGATAAAAAACGCATCTTGGATATCGTACAAAAAGGCTTTGTCATACTTGATGTCCCATTAAAGTCAGTTTCAGAAATCAAAGATTTTAGAGGGCCAAGCCAAAGTTACGATAAAATGATGGAAAGATTTCAGGCCAACGACATGGACCCAATTAAATCTATTCGAAAACTTACAGGACTAGCCTTGAACGTTATCATTTTTTTTCAAGTCCCAGACGAAGTTTTATCTAACCGCGATGATATGCTCTTTATTGATGAATTTAAGAAATATAATTCAAACGGAATTACTGAAGCCATTTTTGCCAATGAAGGTGGTCACAGCAGAATGCATTATTCCTTATGGCAAAAATACTTAAGCCTTAGAGGAGCTAAAGTTCAGCAATGAGTACCTAATGCGTATCCAGGGCGTCCCGCCCTGGCAATATGTATTTCACGACGCCAGGGCGGGACGCCCTGGATACGCATTAGGTACTCATTGCTAAGCACTTTGAAGTTGACAAAACAGCTTTAAGCCTTTATGCTGTTTGCAATATAATCCTTAAATACCTAAGTAAACTATGAGCACTATCTTAGAAATAAAATCTTCATCTTTAGGAATAGAGGTAAGACATACCGATACTAAAGGACGCGGCGTTTTTGCAACTCGGCCATTTTATCCAGGCGAACTTATTGAACGCTGCCCTGTGCTTATCGTGCCGCCTGATGAATGGAAATTTGTAGAGAAAAGCATTTTCTATAACTACTTATTTTCATGGGGAAATGCTGAAGAAGATCAAACAGCATTGGTTTTAGGGCTTGGATCTATTTATAATCATTCTTATCAGCCATTAGCTTACTATGAAAAAGATTTTGATAATCACCTAGTTAATTTCATTGCACATAAGCTTATCCAGCCTGGCGATGAAATCACCATCAATTATAACCGAGATCCGACATGCCAAGATCCTCTTTGGTTCCATGTCTTAAATTAATGATCCAATAAAGAATAAATTCTTTTCATTCAATTACTGTTGAATTATAATTGAGTTTATTTAATTATTGTTTAAACGGTTATTATTTAACTAATTATGTTTTTATATTTAATTTGGATCAAATTGCACAGATTTCCTGATTCCATTTTGGTCTTGATTAAATTTTTGAATTTTAACTATAAGTGCTTCTTGAATTGAAATTTCCATTCGGATATCTTTGTTCCAATGAATGGATTTTTAATTATCACTGCTAAAAAAGGTTAGCCTTTCATGAACAAAAAGCCTCCTCAAAAGTCCTTGAGCAAAACTCTTTTAAAAACATCAACAGAAAATAAAACAAATAAACAGCGCCAAAGGTTTTTAGGCCCGGTGCCTAACCTTGAAGAGCATGTTAAAACTGATTGGTGGAGCCAAATCTTCAATTCTCTCTACCTAAAGACCGATGGAGATGTCGTTGAGGACCAAAATATTACCCGCAGAGAAACTCAAATTATTTGCGATATCATGCAGTTGTCACCTCAAGACCGCATTTTAGATTTATGCTGCGGACAAGGCAGGCACTCGCTGGAACTAGCCAGAAGGGGATTCCAAAATGTTGAAGGACTTGATCGTTCTCGATTCCTAATCCAAAAGGCAAAAGGCCGATCAAAAAGCGAAGCGCTTAAAATTAAATTCAGAGAAGGCGATGCTATCAAGCTGCCATATGCTACAGATACATTTGATGCAGTATTAATCCTTGGAAATAGTTTCGGATATTTTGAAACCCTGCAAGATGATTTAAAAGTCCTAAAAGAAGTGATGCGAGTGCTCAAGCCCTGGGGGAAAATTTTAATCGACATTTCTGATGGCGCATACCTCAAGCAGCACTATCAGCCACGTTCATGGGAATGGATCAACGAACAGCTCTTTGTCTGCCGCGAGCGTTCTCTATCATTAGATGGCGGCCGCTTAGTATCAAGAGAAGTGATCACGCATGTTAAAAAAGGGATTTTAGCCGACCAGTTTTATGCTGAAAGGCTCTATTCAAAAGATGGACTTTCAAGGATATTGTCAGAAGCCGGTTTTAGCGATGTTACTTTCCCAATGGAGTTGACCACCAAATCGGAACGCGATCAGGACCTTGGCATGATGGAAAGACGCATTATGGTGTCATCCAGAGCGAAGAAAGAATGGTCCCCAAAACGCCAAAAAGCCAAAACAATACAAAAACAAGTGGCCGTATTGCTTGGCGATCCTAAGAAAGCTGACAAAATGAAGCCGTCGCATGTGTTTGATGAGGACGACTTCTATACTATTGATCAAATGAAAGCAGCTTTAAGGGAAATAGATGGCTACAATTTCACTTTCTTAAACAATCACGACACATTGATCAACGATCTATCCAAATTGGCCGGCAAAGTGGATTATGTTCTCAACCTGTGCGATGAAGGGTACCAGAACGACCCACGCAAGGAGCTGCACATTTGCTCGATCCTGGAATGCCTTGGCATACCATATACCGGCAGCGGCCCGCAATGCCTCGCATTCTGCTACGATAAATCTTTGGTCCGCGGTATTGCCAAGGAAATGGGTGTTCCAGTTGCAAAAGGTATGTTTATCAAGCCTGAAGATATGACGTTGGGAATTTCCTTTGATTTCCCAGTGATTGTCAAGCCGAACTTCGGCGATTCAAGCTTTGGCATTACAGCCAGAAGCGTTGCCTACAATCCAGAGCAACTGATTGATGCGATGGTGGAAATCCACCAGAAGCTGGGTTACGATAAGCCAGTCCTCGTTGAGGAATTTCTACCAGGCACAGAACTAACAGTAGGAATCATCGGCAACCCTCCTGATGCATACAATGTGCTGCCGATCACCCAAGAAGATTATTCGGTTTTAAGCGATGACCTTCCACATATCTGCGGATTTGAAGCTAAGTGGTGCCCAGACTCTCCATATTGGAACCTCAAGTCGATCCCTGCCAACCTTCCTCAAGAGACTGAACAAAAGGTTGTAACCTGGTCGCTTCAGTTGGCCGACAGGTTGGCTTGCAGAGACTATGTCCGTATGGACTGGAGGCTTGATGCACAGGGCACCCCGCGTCTGTTAGAGGTAAACCCTAATCCAGGCTGGTGCTGGGATGGCCACTTGGCAAAGCAAGCTAAGTTTGCCGGCTTAGCCTATCCGCAAATGTTAAGGGAAATCCTCAAAGCGGCTGAAACCCGTCTCGGCATCGATAGACCGGCCTAGCCGGTCTCCCGTGCCCTTGCCCGTGCCCGTGCCCGAAAAATTAAACGCAAAGGCGCAAAGGCGCAAAGATTTTTTAACACAGAGGACACAGAGAAACAAACACAGAGTAACACAGAGAAAATCCGAATGTTTGTAGCTAATTTAGCTTAGAACATAAAAAAATCTCTGTGCCTCTCTGTGTTTGTTTCTCTGTGTCCTCTGTGTTTAAAAAAGCTAACTAAAATCTACTTACATAGTACGTTTGTAAAGGGCAAATGGCATTGCCTTTAGCAGCCAGCCAATAAGCTTCCAGCGTTTAGTTACATACGCATGGCTTTTCTTCTGATTGATTGCAGCATATATTTGTTCTGCGGCTGTGGAAGGTTCTGCGACCCAGAATTTGCCTTCTCCTCTTGCCATGTCAGTATCGACAAAGCCGGGCTTGATATCGGTTACGATGATATCTTTGCCATCAACAAAGGCTTTTTTGCGCAAGCCTTCAAGGTAATTCGACATGTAGGCTTTAGAAGCATTGTAGGCCGGAGCTTGATGATTGCCTCGCAGAGCTCCCATGGAGGAAATGCCTACCAAATGGCCATGGCCTTGATTTAAAAAATAGTTAATCGCCAAGCCGGCAAGGGCTGTAAAGCCGCTGACATTGACATCTATTGTTTGTTCTTCCTTGTTCCAATCTAATTCTGGATTGATAAAGCCTGTTCCTGAGTTAATGATGAACAGGTCATTTCCACCCATGGTATGGATCATTTGTGTAGCTTTTTCTAATGCCTCGGAGGGAATGCTGAGGTCGATATAACCGATATGGGTTTTTGTTATAATTTCTTTTTGAAGATCATGTAAAAGATGAGTGCGTCGAGCCATTAAGCCCACTTCATAATGATTCTTAGCAAGGGTTTTAGCCAGTTCCCAGCCAATTCCTGATGACGCTCCGATCACAATTGCCTTTTTCATTCTTTAGACCATATTTTGTAGCTCTTTTGAAGAAGCTAATGCCAATGCAAGCTATGATAAAGGCTTACTATTTATTGAAAAATAGAATTTTGATATAACAGTCAGAAATTTTACTCTTTCTTAATATTCGCTTTACATGGCCATGTAATAATCAAAATAAAAAGGGGTTGTATGTCTCAATCATTGTCTTTGCCTAGTTCCATTTCAATAGCTGATCCAGATAGATTGGTTTTACCAACGAAAGCATCACTTTCACAAAATGCCAGCAAAATGAAGCCGCTTGGAATTGCCCTGATTATTATTGGCGCTGTGGGCGCTATTCTTGCTGCCGCAGCAATTGTAGTAGGGGCGCTCGGGATTGCCTTAGGAGCTCTGCCTGCAGTGGGTGTTCTGGGAATGGGAATTACTTTTGCGGCGATATGCATTACAACAATTGCAATTGGCATATTTTTTAATAAACGTTCCTATTGGCACGATCAAGAGTATATTGACAAGCAATCAAAAAAAGCCATGTCTTCAAATTTTGATCAAATTATTAAAGAGTTGCCTTGGGACCAGATAAAATCGCAACATATTATTTCTAAGAAAGCTCTTCAAAAAAAGTTTTTTGATGCTATTCAAAATTCTGATTATCGCACAGTTGTCGGTAAATATAAAAAAATCATTGACCTGCATGGTTTTATTAAATGGAGCGATTTAAAAAATAAGCTTCAAACAGAATCTGTCAATCTGGATGGCAGCCAATTTAAAGCTGCATATGGGGATCAGCCATGCCAGGATCAAGTGATCGAAGTTAATGATGCATGGTATAAAAATAAAATAGAGAAGGGTGTTAAAGGATTAACATACAACCAAATTACAACAACGTTTGCTATAGAAAGAAGATTGGGAATACTTACCGATAAATTTATTGCTGAAGTTTTGCCATATGATGAAATAGTTGCAGGATTTGGCTGGCAAGCCATTCGAAGCCAAACCATCATTTCTTCGAGTTCATTAATAGATAAATTTTTCCAGCAAATAAAAAAGCTTACATATAAAGAAGTCATACAAAAAATATCGTCGAGATATTAGTGTACAAAGAATCATTAAGTGGGGTGATTTAAAAGATAAACTTAAAGATGAAGCCGAGTGTATCAATTGCGAACAATTTAAGCTCCAGTATGGTAGCCAACCTGTTGTTGATGGCGTATTAGATAAAAATGATGCTTGGTATGTAAAGAAAATCAAAGAGGGAATTGCCAATCTTCCTTATCATAAAATCGTTACAGATTTTTCTAATGAAAAAAAACAAGATATTTTCTCCGATAGTGATGTTGCAGAATTGTTAACCAAAAAGTTTGCCGAGCTAAATAATTGGTTTCCTAGCTTTTATAGACAACAAGGCGGCAGACATACCTGGGATATTTTTAAAGATAAAATACTCTCACCTGGTTTATTTACAGATGCTCTTATGGCAAATTTAAAAGCTGGTTCAATGAGTGTAGGTGCGGTAATTAATCACTTTGGCTATGAGATTTTTGATCATGGCGTTTTGGTTGCCAAAGACGTGAAGGAATTATTCCTTAAAGAAATTCAGGATATGACACTGTCTCAAATTGTGAGTTTATATGGCCTAAAAGTTTTAGACTACAAACTCGCTGCACCATCAGATTTAAAAGCTATGGCGATCAAAGAATGCTCATCCATGACCTTCAAGGATATTATCAACAAATTTGGAGTGACAATTTTTGATAAACAAATCCTTTCTCAATCTGATACTATTGTTCAGCAAAAGGTTCAGCACCTATGCCAAAATACTCCATTTTTTGATCTCATTGATCAGTTTGGAAAAATTTTGATCGATTATAACTTGCTTCCAGCAACAGCAGATATTAAAGGACTTGTTGCCAGAAAAGACCAAGCAGAAAGTATGCGCTTGCAAAAGCTTAAAGACGCTGACGATGAGTTTGTTAGAAATAAATCAGCTGCTGACAATGCCAGAAAAAAAGCTATTGCAAGTGCTGAAAAAGCGCTTCAAGACGCTGAAAATGCTCATGATAAGGTAGTGACTGTTTATAAAGCATTTCTTATTAAAATTAATGATGAAATTGCAGAGAAAAAGAAAATTATCGAGAATTATGTTGGAAAAATAAAATATATTGCTGACGTGCAAGTTGAAAAAAGTAAAGCAAGTGCAAAAATGGCTGATCTGGGTTTAAAATTCCAGAAGGATAAATCTGCTTTAGAAGGTGAAATTTCAAAACTTGATAAACAAATTTCCGATTTTGGCAACTCCAACAGCCATGTTATTCCAGGAACCCATTCAAACACTTCACAAACACACATTATTCCTGGCGTTCGTCAAAACAATGCTTCGGATGTGAAATCAGTGCTTGCAGAAAAACGCGATCAACTTGCGACCAGACTAACGCGTGAAGAAGCTTCATACAAGCATGAATTAATAAAACTTCAGTCGCAAAAAGACTCTTTTGAAAGGTTGCAAAAAGCTCAAGTTAATCTTGTACAGCAGTTAGATGATGCTAAAAGAAATTTCGTCTCTTTAGAAAGCGCAAAATATGGCTTGAGCCAAAAACAGACAGAACAAATTGATGAGCTGAAGTTGCTCTGTCAAAAACAGGCAGGCATTTTGAAAGATGTTCAAAAAGAACAAAATGAAATTTATGACAAAACTGAAAAAAAATTGATCGATGAACTTGATTTAGCAAAACAACAAATTCAGAGCCAATTTAAAATAGCAAAAAAAGGAATTAACGACGACTTTTTGACGTGTATTACTGAAGCTTAAGACACATGATTGACACATAATAAAAAAAGCCATAACGTAAACTTTTGTAAAGAAATAATTTTAAAAATTATTCGCAAAAGGATAGTTATGGCTTCAATATCACGCATTGAACCTTGGCAAAGGGCTCTCATTTATGGCGCCGTAGGAGTTAACCTGGAAGTCGCTTTTACTGCCATAAAAGCCAAGAAGCCCGAACTGCAAGGCTTTACACAAGTCTGGGTGGTTCCTATTTATGCAGCCGGCGCCATGGCTGTTGAAATCTTGAGAAAGAATCCGCAATTTAAAAATACAAATGTTCTTTTACGGGCAATTGCTTATGCCCTTATTTTTTTTAGCATTGAATATTCCGCTGGTTATGGGATCAAAAAAATGATCGGCAAATGCCCCTGGGAATATACAGGGAAGTATTCTGTGCATGGCTATATTAAGGCTTCTTATTTCCCGATATGGTGTGCATTAGGGCTGTTAGCAGAGAGAGTTACTGCAATCACTCGTAGGGTAGCGTTGGTTAAATAGTCAGCAATTGCCGCTGAATTATAAATAAAACAGGATAAGAGTTTTGCGTATCCAGGGCGTCCCGCCCTGGCGTCGTGGAATGCATGTTGCCAGGGCGGGACGCCCTGAATACGTAAAACTCTTATCCTGTTATTTTTCTTTTTCCCTTTTAGGAGCTATTTTGAAGCATATCATTTTACCAGCAGGAATTACTGTTAAATAGTGTAGTTTCTTGACATATTTTCACTTGGATGTTATTAACTTAGGCCTTTCTTTAATTCAGAAGGGCTTATGAGCATTATACATACTAAAAATTTTCTTATTTTAATTGGAGTGCTTGTATCTTTTATCTCTCCTTTAAAAAGCGAAGAAAAAAAATATTTGGTTCTGCATGACGACAACTATTGTCATGGCCTCTTCAGTTGTTTTTCAACGGTTATCGGATTACTTGATCACTATGATAATGGGGATTGCGCTGGCTTTGAAGTAGATTATGAAAAGAAAGGGTTCTATTATGAGGACGATAAAGGTCTGAACTGGTGGACTTATTACTTTAAACCGCTAGAACTAGGCAGCTCTTCAAAAGCAGAGAAAGCGGTAGTTGATTCTTGGTGGCATCATCATTTTGCCCATAAAGTCTATTTTGAACTATCGCGCGAAAGATGTTGTTATCTGGTTGATAAATATATTTCCGTGAAAGGAAAAATTGAGGATAAAGCTGATGAATTTGTGAAAAAGAAGTTCAAATCGAAATTCGTTATCGGAGTCAACTATCGAGGCACAGATAAAAAATGTGAAGCTGCACGGCTGCCATATGAGACCGTAAAAGCTGCGGTTTTGAATGTCATGAACAATCTAAACATCAAACAGGATGGCAATTTTGCCATTTTTGTTGCTACCGATGAAGAGCAATTTTTGGACTATATGATAGATGAATTTGAAGAACATGTGGTTTACACAAAAGCTTTTCGTTCGTCAAATGAAGTGCCAGTGCATCTGCATAAAGAAAATTATGAAAAAGGCAAGCAGGCAGTCATCGATTGTCTTTTGCTATCTAAATGTGATTATCTCGTTAGAACAAGTTCCAGCTTAAGTTTGTGCGCAACTTTTTTTAACCCAAAAATTCCTTCTATCTTGTTGAATCCAGGGATCTATGACCGCAAGACCAATTAATCACTTTTAACACACTTATCAATGACCTTCCGTACAAATTCTCGATTTTCAGAATTCGTGAATTTAATCGGGTGCACCCAATCGACATTCACATCAAAATTCTGCAAGTCAATAGAGTTAATTGTCCCGGTCCAAAGAGGGTGAAGAGCTTCGAAACGGTCTTTATCTTCGATGCTTAACAATATCGTTGGAATAGCTATTTCGATGAACACTTCGGGGTTCGCAAAACATTTACTGATCTCGATAAACTTTTTAGAATGCTGACCTGGAACGTAGAAAAAATCTGCCCAAGAGTATGCAAAGTGGCTTTCACCGCAATTCTTTGTCAATATGTCAATAGCAGTTTTTGGCAATTTTTTATAAGCTTTCTTTGATGCTTCATAGCCACAGGGATAAGTCCACCAGGTCCATCCAATATTTTTGGCATCCAAAGGAGCTCTCCAAAATTGATGAAACCATATTTTATTTTTATCAAGTTTTAAAAAATTCCAAAAGTTCATAAAGCAATCGTCCTGGCAACATAAATACCCCTTGAAATAAGGCCATTTTCTCATAGCGTCCCTTATTGCCTTATGGACATACCAGCCAAAATTATGTTTGAACACATTGATTTCCGGATGTTCTTTCTCGCCATAAAAAACAATGTTTTTAAAATATGGCGAATAGATTTCCTTTAAAAATTCGATATTTTCATAGTGAGGGTGATTGAAATTGATGATCAGCAGTACGTCTTCAAAATGTTTTCGCAATTCCTTTCTTTCAGCCTGTTCTGCGCAAGCGTAAGATGCAATTAAAAGTTGGACCAGGAGAAATATTCGGATCATAATGCCTCGAGTATTAAAGGAGCAGGCATTCTAATGGCAAGGTCAATTAAAGGCAAATGAGTGCAAAGTTCAAAGTTCAAAGTGCAAAGTTCATAGTTAGGTCCGCTTTGCATTAACTTTGCACTTTGAACTTTGAACTAAGTGAGCAGTGCTTTGCATTTAAATGTTACTTCATTCATATTTCAGAATAAACAACGATGTGCTTATGAAACAACTTGTCAAGGGGCTCCATCATATCACTGGATTGGCATCGAGCGCCCAAAAGAACTTCGATTTCTATGCAGGCATTCTTGGCCTACGGCTGGTCAAAAAAACCATCAATTTCGATGCGCCTGAAGTGTACCATCTTTACTATGGAAATGAAGTTGGGGCTCCCGGAACGATCATGACTTTTTTTCCTTATGAAGGCTTGTCGCAAGGAAAAAAAGGAAAGGGTCAGCTTACGGTGACAGCCTTTTCAGTTCCAGCGGATTCCTTTGAGTACTGGATGAAGCGGTTAAATAAATTTAAGATATCTTTTGAAAGCCCAAAAAAACGTTTTGATGAGCAGTTCATCTACCTTGAAGACTTTGATGGTACAGGCTTAGAACTGGTCGCTAATGATAGGGACTCCCGGCCGGCTTATCCCAAAAGCCATGTTCCTTCTGAATTTGGAATCAAAGGATTTTATAGCATAACTTTATCGGAAGAGGGCTTTGAAAAAACCGCCGCCTTGCTCACAAAGCAGTTAAATTTTCGCCTTATTGGCGAGTCAGCAAACCGTTTTCGTTTTACGACTGATGGAAAACCAGGCAACTTTGCCGATATCTTATGCTCTCCAGATACACTGCGAGGATTACCAGGAGCTGGGACCATCCATCATGTTGCTTTTGCTACTGATAATGACAACACACAGGTAGAGGCTAGACATGAAATTGTAAATGCCGGCTTAAATGTCACACCTGTTATCGATAGAGAATACTTTCATTCAATTTATTTTCGCGAACCCGGCGGAGTTCTTTTTGAGATAGCCACACTCCCTCCAGGGTTTTCCGTCGATGAAGCAACGGAGCATCTAGGTGAAACTCTGAAGCTGCCTCCATGGATGGAAAAACATCGTGGAAACATCGAACGCTCCTTGGCGAACATTAACTCAGACCTAACCAGATTTGAAGATTAATGATAAAAAAAAATGTCATCGAAATAGGAGCTCCTTTAGAGAAAGCTACAAAAGCGCTGGTGCTGCTTCATGGCAGGGGAGCATCAGCTCAAAGCATTCTCTCTTTGAGCGAACATTTTGCAGATAAAGAAACCTATGTCGCGGCCCCTCAAGCTCCAAATAACTCATGGTACCCCCATAGCTTTCTTGAAGAAGAAAAGTTGAATGAACCATGGCTTACAGGCTCTATTGAGATAGTGAAGCAATTGGTTATAGATATTAGTTCCAAGGTATCAAGGGAGCGCTTATATATTATTGGCTTTTCGCAAGGAGCGTGTCTGGCTTTGGAATTTTCTGCCAGATTTGCAGCTAACTATGGAGGCATTGCAGCATTTACCGGCGGGTTGATCGGCAAATCCATTAACTCAAAAAAGTATTCAGGAAATTTTGAAGGTACAAAAATTTTCATCGGCAACAGCGACAAAGACCCGCATGTTCCTTTGATTAGATCTGAAGAGTCTAAAAGGATTTTAGAGGCATTGGGAGCTCAAGTAACTTTAAAAGTTTATCCCGGAATGCCCCACACAATTAATCCAGACGAAATCAAAACAGTCCAATCGCTATTATTTTAAAGAGGCTTAATTATAAAATACGTTTGATTATGAGCAGCGAGCGAAGCGAGACTGCTCTTTGGAGTGCTGTAGCTTGCTACAGCTTTTAATTTCACAAAAGATTAATGAAAATACGGCGATAAAAAGTTGTTATTACTTACGTCAAAAATATAACATTATCTTATTATACATAAAGTTCTTCTAATTCCTGATTGTGTAATTTAAAAGCTGTAGCAAGCTACAGCACTCCAAAGAGCAGTCTCGCTCTGCTCGCTGCTCATAGATCACTCTTCTCGAGCTTTAACATCGGCATTTTATTTATCACTTGACATATTACTACATGTGTAGTATAGTTTATGAAAAAAGAGAGATCTATGACAAAAAGAAACTTCGGCGAACTTGAACTGACCGTACTGCGCATTTTGAAAAATGGAGGCAGGATGACTGTCAAACAAGTCCATAAGATTCTCGGCGAAAAAGACAGCTATAACACAATTATGACCGTCATGCTGAGGCTTAGTCAGAAAAAAGTGCTCGCACGCGAACGTATCGGGCTGCAGTATGAATATTGGCTCGTTTCATCGAAAGAAAAAGTTCCTTCGCTTTTTGAGCAGATCAAACAAAAAATCTTTGGGTTTAAATCAACAGAACTCATCAGCTACTTGCTTGAATCTAATGAAGAAATGAGCGACGAAGACTTAGCCGAGATTGAACAAATGATCCAAAAAGCCAAAGCAGAAAGAAAAGTTAAAAAATAATGATTGTACATCTCATTTTTAATACGATACTCGTTTTTTTGGCCCTGTCAATATCAGTAGAAATCTTTTTGGGCATATTTAGAATTAAAAATTTCCGCATTAAATACATTTGCCGGGCATTGCCATTTTTTAAAATTCCTTTCGATCTGATCGTATTCACGTTCATTGGTGAAAGTTTTTTTATTAATCTCAATCCTTTTAGTTGTGAAATTTTCGTTTACGAATTTCTATATAAACTTTTCCCTGCTCAAATGCCTGAAGCATCTAATCATCTCATTATCCCACAATACATTGCTGAACAGTTACCTGTTCATATTTTATCCATTTCAACTATTGCTGTGATTGCGGTCGCTTTTTTAGGGATTATGATTAAGTTAGTAAAGCTTTATGGCTCAATGAACTATCTTAATGGCATTATTGTTAATGCCTCCGCCTACATGCCAACTTTTAAAAATCAAAAATTGGCCCTTGATATTCAAAATTTAAAGGTCAAAATTTTGGCCTCGAAGGAAATAGAAATCCCTTTTGCTGCACATAATAGTTATATCATATTGCCATTGAAAGCAGTTGAAAGGCTATCGACTGATGAAATTGAAGCTGTTATAGCACATGAAATCCAGCACTTAAAATGGAAAGATCCGATATTCAAATTTATTATATCGTTGATATCCTCGTTTTGCTGGTGGATACCTTCCCGAGGACATGTTGCTAAACTGATTGAAGATCAAGAGCAAGCGAGCGATGCCGGGGCAACAAGTTATTCGATTGATAATTGCATCTTGGCCACTGCAATTACCAAAATACTTTACACCTCCAAGGAACCCAAACTGAACCACCAAACAGTCTGCTATCTAGCATCTTCCAAAAAAACGCATTTAAATCGCTTGGAGGCTATTTTAAACGATGGTTTTTTTCAGCAAGGCAGCTATATTGCTTTGAAGGATTTGTTTGTGCTTGTTTGTTGTTTTTTAGCTTTTCTAAGCGTCTGGATGTGTTAAAATTTTTTACATATAAATACTACATCTGTAGTAATATAAAAGGGGTTTCTGCATGGTTCGCTCATTTTTCATAGCCTGTATAGTAGGCTTCAATGCCATTCTCTCTGGCGCTGAGATTGAAAAACTTATTATCATAGGGGGAGGCCCAGCTGGATTGACAGCGGCTATTTTTGCTGGCCAAGCAAATCTTAACCCTTTAGTCATTGAAGGGTGCGAGACCGAAGGTCAGTTTGCTTCGGTGTATAAGATGGAAAATTTTCCGGGATTTCCTGATGGCATTAGTGGGAAAGAGCTTGTTGGTAGAATTCACAAGCAAGCCGAGCTTTTTGGTGCGCGATATAATTTGAACTCAGTTATTTTTGTAGATCTAAACCAGTACCCTTTTAAATTAGTTTTGGACAATTCTGAAGAAATCTATTGTGAAAGCATTATTATAGCAACGGGCGCCTCTCCAAGATGGTTGGATATAGAGGGTGAAAGAGAGTTTATTGGCAAAGGGGTTAGCGCCAGCGCAGCATTAGACGGAGAAAAATTTGCTGGTAAGGAAGTCATTGTCATAGGGGGAGGAGATTCAGCCCTTGAGCAAGCCTTGCTTTTGGCCAAATGTGCTTCTAAGGTGACTATTGTCCATAAGGAAAGGGATTTTAACGCAGCAAGCTATCTACAAGAAAGAGTTTTAACCAATGATAAAATCGTAATATTATTTAATACAGATATTTTAAAGATTTTCGGAAATGATGCTGAGAAGATTAGCGGCGTCATTCTTTATGACAAGATTAAAGATGAAAAGTTTCAGTTTTGCTGCTCTGGAGTATTCATAAGCAATGGTCGAAAGCCCAATACAGATCTTTTTGCTGGGCAGCTGGAAATGAATGATAAAGGCAATATTTTAACTAAGTCTAATTCTACTCATACAAGTGTTGACGGTGTATTTGCAGCAGGGGATATTACGCAAAGCGCATATCGCAAAACGGTCACAGCAGTGGCTGCTGGTTGTATGTCCGCAATAGATGCAACAAAATTTCATGCCAAAAGAAAGTAATGATCAGTAACTCTTATTTTGCTGAACTGAAAATGGACTGTCTGCTAGATTTGCTGAAGCATTTTTTAAGCACATAGGAATAGAGTTGTGAAATTCTGTAAAATTTTAAAAAAAATAGCTTTTTTTCTGGCCTGTCTTATTAATTTGTCGACAAGCATATGGGCTGCAGACTCATATAAGTATGACATTGCCCTTTGCGCTATCTTTCAGAACGAAGCTAGCTATTTGCAGGAATGGATCGAATTCCACAAAATTGTCGGCGTGCAGCATTTTTATTTATATAATAATAAAAGTACGGACAACTATAGGATGGTTCTGGATCCCTATATCAAGGCAGGAGAAGTTGACCTGATTGAATGGAAATACACTACGAATTCTGATGGAGGCAATTGGCCCACTATTCAGATGATGGCTTATAATAATGTGCTTGAATTGACTAGAAATAATGTCAAATGGCTGGTTGTCATCGACACTGATGAATTCCTTTTCCCTGTACAGGTAGATACCCTGCAGACATTCCTATCGGACTTTGAAGGCTATGCCGCAGTCTCTGTCAACTGGCAAATGTATGGAACTTCAAATGTGAAAAAAGCTGTCGAAAAAAGATCTTCTTATTGAAAAGCTCATTCATAAGGCACCTACACAATATGGTGAGAACATCCATGTCAAAACAATAGTCCGGCCAGAGTGTGTGGAAGAGTTTACCAATCCCCATCATGCAGATCTTTTACCAGGTTGTTTGCAAGTCAATGCTAATAAGGAAGCTTTTGAAGGCCCTTTTTTACAGCCGGTTTTAATCGATAAAATCCGCATTAATCATTATTGGACACGAGATGAGAGATTCTTCAAAAATGTAAAGATACCTCGCCGGCAAAAATGGCAGGACAATAATTTTACCGAAAGGGCAAACAATATTAACAAAGAAGTGGATAAAGCCATCTTCAAGTACATACCTCAGCTGAAAAAGGCTTTAAAAAAGAAATAATTTTTTTAATATAATGTTTAACGCAGAGTCGGAGAGACGGGGAGACGCAGAGATAATCGATAGTAATACCCTATAATTTCCTCAGCGTCTCCCCGTCTCTCCGACTCTGCGTTAATTAAATCTTTATTTCATAATTATGGATTCCTCTTCTCTAAAACTAGGAACTAGGCACTTTGAACTTTGCACTAAGCACTAAGAACTTGAGAGAGGTATTTTGCTGTGTAGGAGGTGGGGTGTTTAGCAACTTCTTCAGGGGTGCCGGCAACGACAAGGGAGCCGCCTTTATCGCCCGCGTCGGGGCCCAGGTCGATGACATAGTCGGCGTTTTTGATGATGTCCATGTTATGTTCGATGATGATCATGGTGTTGCCCTTGTCGACCAGCTTATGGAGGACCACGAGTAGTTTTTTGATATCGTCGCTGTGCAATCCGGTAGTTGGTTCGTCTAACAAATAAAGTGTTCGGCCTGTGGAGCGTTTGGCGAGCTCTCGGCTCAGCTTAATGCGCTGTGCTTCTCCGCCAGAAAGGCTTGCGATTTCCTGACCCAGCTTCAGGTAGCCTAGGCCAACGGCGATCAAAGTATCTAAGATGCGAGTGATCCTGGGATGGTTTTCAAAAGCCTTTCTGGCCTCATCGACAGTGGTGTCAAGGTATTGACCGAGGTTTTTCCCGTTGTAGATGACTTCCAGGCTCAGAGGATTTAAGCGCATGCCCTTGCATTCTTCGCAGACCACTTTCACTGGCGGCAAGAAGTGCATGTAAACTTTGCGATAGCCGAGCCCCCAGCAGCAGGTGCACATCCCACGCTTGTGGTTGTAGCTGAAGTGTTTTGGCTGTAGGCCATGCATTTTCGCTTTTGGAAGCGAAGCAAAAAACTCACGAATTCTCGTTAAAACATCGACATAGGTGCAAACGTCAGATCGCACCGTGTGGCCGATTGGGTCTTGGTCAATGGAGATGATTTTCTCAAAATTTTCAATTCCTGAAATTTTTGCGCCATCTAATTTGATCGAGTCAGTCATGAGAAGACCTTTTTTCACAGCCGGCAAGAGTACTTGGCACATGAGCGTTGATTTACCAGAACCCGAGACTCCGGTGATGCAGGTGAGGGCTCCAACAGGGATTTCAATAGAAACGTTTTTTAGATTATGCGTAGAGGCATGTTCGATTGTCAAATGTTCGTTTTCGATAGTTCTGCGCTGTTGAGGAATTTCGATGACTTTTTTTCCTGATAGATAAGCTCCTGTCAAAGATTTTGGATTTTTCAGTATTTGCTTAAGGGTTCCCTGAGCAGTCACGTGGCCGCCATGCAGGCCAGCTTGAGGACCGAAATCGAGGATATAATCTGCACAGCTGATCGTCAAGGGATCGTGTTCGACGAGCAGCATGGTGTTGCCCAGATTTTTTAATTTTTCCAAAGCGGAATTGAGGCGAGAGTTGTCATGAGGATGAAGGCCAATGGTAGGTTCGTCGAGAACATAGAGAACGCCAGTCAGGCCGCTGCCCAACTGTCTAGTGAGGCGGATCCTTTGAGCTTCGCCGCCGCTCAGTGTAGGAGCGCGCCTTTCCAATGCCATATAATGCAGGCCGACATCGCATAAGAAAGCCAGACGGCAAAGGAGCTGCTTTCTGACTTCGTCTAGCAGTTTTGTGTCCTGAGAAGTCATTTTGATCGACTCAAGGAACGGAAGAGATTGCTCTATAGGCAATTGGCAGACCTTGTGGATAGGCAAATTGTTGATCGTCACATGGCGGGCGAGCGGATTTAGGCGAGATCCTTCGCAAGCAATGCATTCGGATTCCTGCAACATGCTGAGAATGGCATCTTTAATAGGGCCTCGTGCGTTTTTCCCAGCCTTGGCAAGAACATTGTTGATACCTGGCCATCTAAAGCGAAAGCCTAGATGGGTGGTATACCATTTGTCAGCAGGAGATCCGTTCATGAGAATCTGAATTTTATCTACCGGCAAGTCGCGCAATTTGGCAAAGGGATCGATGCCTTCAGCATGAAGGAAAGCTTCTACAAGGAAGAAAGAAGTAGCATTATACTTATCGAGCCAAAGGAAGCGCATCAACCCGGCAATAGATTGCTCCATGACCTCATGGATTTGTGAAAGATTGGCTCCATATTGATAGCCCAGGCCCATGCATTCCATGCACATGCCCTCTGCCGTGTTAAAGGCAAACGTATGGGGAGTTATTTCAGGATAGGATTTTCCAGTGCTTTCTTCTGCGAAGGCCAGGTTGAAAGGAACGTCGCCATTTTCTCTGACGATGACCAGCTTGTTGTTACCGATTTTGGCAGCGTTTTCAACAGCTTCAAAGAGACGATGCTTGATCGTGGCGTTGATCTTGAGGCGATCGATGACCAAATAGAGCTCATTTTTTCTTTTCCGATCGAAATTGATACTGCTCGTATCTTGATCGAGATCATAATATTCGTTATTGAGCCGAATCCGTAAAAAGCCTTGGCGTCTGAGTTTGATGAGGATTTCTTCAAAAGTTTCATGTTTTTTGATTTCAATAGGGACTAACACCTGAATTTTTTCATTTTCAGGATAAGAGAGCACGCGGTCGACAACATGGTCTTTGCTTATGGCTCGGATGACTTCGCCGGTTTCAGGTGAGTGGGGGATTCCAATACGCGCATAGAGAATTCTGAGGTAATCGTAAATTTCTGTCATAGTGCCCACAGTACTACGTGGGTTGCCTGCATGGGCCTTTTGTTCAATGGCAATAGCAGGCGATAGGCCTTCCACGCGGCCAACTTTTGGTTTTGGCATTTGCTTGACAAACTGCCGAGCATAAGGTGAAAGCGAATCGATGTACCTTCGCTGTCCTTCTGCATAAATGGTTTCAAATGCGAGGGATGTCTTACCGGATCCTGAAGGGCCTGTGCAAATGGTCATTTTATCGCGAGGGATCGAAACATTTATATTTTTAAGGTTATTTTGCTCAGCGTCGGTGACGGTGATCTCCTTAATCAAACTTTTTGCTCTGGTCCTACGCTCTTTCAAATTTTTGGCCGAGACTTCTCTGGCGTGGGCCAATCTGGCTGAAGTGTCATGGTGCAGTGCATCGTGAATGGCAAGGCCGGTGGGAGTATCCATTTCAGAAATCTTTTCCGGAGTTCCAGTGGCGACGATCTCACCGCCCGCATAACCACCTTCAGGGCCGATGTCGATGATCCAATCGGCCGTTTTAACAATGTCCATATTGTGCTCAATGACCAGTACAGTGTTACCCCTTTCGACCAGTTCATTGAGAACAACTAATAAATGTTGGATATCGTGGAAATGCAGGCCAGTGGTCGGTTCATCTAAAATATAAAGTGTGCGGCCGGTAGCAGGCCGAACCAGTTCTTTGGCCAGCTTGATGCGCTGGGCTTCGCCTCCGGAAAGAGTTGTCGATGATTGTCCAAGCTTGATATACTCCATACCGACTTTTTGCAAAGTTTCCAGCTTATGTTTAATGGAGGGAATGTTGGCGAAAAACTTTAAAGCTTCTGCTACATCCATTTCAAGGATGTCATAAATCGTTTTGCCTTTGTAGCGTATCGAAAGTGTATCAGAATCAAATCTTTGCCCTTTGCACTGCGGGCATTCGACCCATGCATCTTCGATAAAGTCCATATCGATCTTGATCATGCCGATTCCGCCGCACTGAGGACATGAGCCTTCTTTGACATTGAAACTAAAACGGCCTGGCTTATAGCCTCTAGCACTGCTTTCTGGCAGCTGGCTGAACAGGTCGCGGATTTCATCGAACAGCTTAATGTAGGTTGCTGGGTTGCTGCGCGGATTGCGTCCGATAGGAGCCTGATCAATCGCAATGACTTTGTCCAAATTTTCCATTCCAGCAATATCTTTGAAAGCTCCCACAGAATGTTCGCCTTCATGTAGATAATTGAATAACGCTGGGTAAAGAGTATCTGTGATCAATGACGATTTGCCAGAACCTGAAACGCCAGTGACTGCTGTGAATATCCCTAAAGGAATTTTTACTGACACATTTTTCAAATTATGATGGGAAGCTCCCTTGATATGAAGACTTTCCTTCGACGGCTTACGTCTCTTTTTTTGGAATTGTAATCTGGCGGTCTCCACGCAAATATGAACCTGTGATAGACTTCTTGCTTGAGAGCAGGTCTTCCAAATCTCCATTCACGATTATTTCACCGCCGCGTACTCCAGGACCGGGCCCAAAATCCACTATCTGATCAGCTGCCCAAATGGTCTCCTCATCATGCTCAACAACGACTACCGTGTTGCCCATGTCTCGAAGGTGATGCAGTGTGTGAATGAGCTTCTTATTATCGCGTGGATGAAGCCCAATGGATGGCTCGTCTAATATATAGGTAATTCCAACTAACCCACAACCTATCTGAGAAGCTAAACGAACGCGCTGGGCTTCTCCTCCTGACAGCGTGGGAGCTGTCCTGTCCAAGGTCAGATAGTGCAGGCCGACTTCCAATAAGAACTCCAGGCGCTGTTTAATTTCCCTTAACAAGTCTATAGCGATCAGTTTTTCATTCTCTTCAAGGTCAAGCGTTTCAAAGAAATTTAGGCAGTCCACCACAGTCATAGCTGCTACTTCATGGATCTTTTTGCCATGAAGAATGGTTGCTGCAGGATAGGGTTTAAGCCTTGATCCATGGCATTCCGGACACACCTGAATCTTCATCAGCTTGCCCATCTTTTTCCTGTAGGCTTCACTTGTCGCTTCAGTATACCTTGTCTGGGCTTCATGCAAAACCCCGCGCCATGCAATATGATCCACCCATGTTGCCCCTGAAATCGGATGGGTGAAGACCATGCGGGTCCATTTCTTATCTACTCCATAAAGAAATACTTTCTTGGCTTTCTCTGACAAGTTTTTCCAAGGTGTATGCACACTAAAATGATGCATGCTTGCCAGATTGTCATAGATATTGCCATACCTCACTGTCTGGTATGAGCTGCCTACTGAACAGCAGTCTTCAGCTATTGAAAGTTCTGGATCGATCACTTTCTCTAAATCAAATTCCGTACACACACCCAGTCCTGAGCATCTAGGGCACATCCCTGAGGGACTGTTAAAAGAAAAATCGTGAGGCTCAAGTGACGAATAGGAAATTCCGGACTTAGGGGAGTAAGCATGCATGGAATACAGTTTTTCATCGTCGGTATCCACGTCTAGAATGCTGCAGACTCCTTCGCCGAAATTCAAGGCGTTGGTGACCGATTCGGCAATCCTTGAATTGTTATCAGATTGAACAGAGATGCGATCGATCACGATATCGATATCGTGGGCAACGCGGCCATCCAAAGAGACGTCCTCATCCAGCTGAGTGATTTTACCGTCGATTCTGGCGCGTGTGTAGCCTTTGCGAAGCAGATCCTGAAAATCTTCTTTGAATTCACCTTTTTTGCCTTTCGCAAACGGAGCCAATACCACAATTTTTGTGCCTGAAGGCATATTTTGAACAATTTTTATGATGCGTTCCCGGCTTTGGGGCAAGACAGCTTCGCCACTTACGGGACAGTGGGGGATACCAACCCGGGCGTATAGGACTCTCAAGTAATCATAGATCTCAGTCAACGTGCCCACAGTAGAACGAGGGTTTCGACCGGCCGTCTTTTGTTCAATGGCGATTGTAGGTGAAATGCCCGAAGCGTGCTCGAGTTCGGGTTTGCTCATTTCGCCTAATTGTTTTCTTGCGAATGTCGAAAGCGATTCCACATACCTGCGCTGACCTTCCATATAAAGGGTATCGAAAGCCATTGAAGACTTTCCCGAGCCAGAAACCCCTGTAAACACGATCAGTTCGTTGCAATTTAACGTCAGATCCACTGACTTAAGATTATGCACCTTGACTTTCTTTAAAATAATTTGTTTGTCGTCCACAGGAACCAATGAATTTAAAAGGTAAAAATGATGATATTTGGAGCGTTATTTTAACAAAAATCTAATAAAAAAGTTAGCCCTAAAAGATAAAAATCCTAGCAATCTGGAAGAATTTGTTAACTTTATCCAATGCATCTCGAATTTGAGCTTCATTTTCTGGAGCTCTTCGCAGTGTTATCTTAGGTAGATCGCTTTCTTGCAAGATTCGATCTAAATAGGTAAAGCAATCATTTTCCATAGGTCGATAGTAAAGCAAACCAATTTTATCTTTACTGAATAGACCATACTCTTGATATTTAGGTATGAGTACTAAATGAGTTCTCCATAATTTCTCAATTTGCTTTCCAGTTGCAGCTACTTTTTGGGATTGACTAAACTTGCGAGTAATATCTGTAGTATCGCCAGCTTTGCCGAGCTCAACCAGTCGCTCTCCAGGTAAAATAATAATCGCATGATGTCCCAAATAGCCTTCCCATTCAGAGCCCTCTTCAATTAATCCCCATTGTGCTGGAGTAGTGGCCACTTCATACTCCTGAATGCTTTGCAAATAGCGGAGCAGCCCGGCAGGCCCTTCTTTTTCAAA
>Ga0207147_1015_pt1 | contig 40230 bp, 32 predicted proteins | sample Alteio_BWMinHeat_33_FD_153551 | JGI IMG/M metagenome (GOLD analysis project Ga0207147, IMG submission 153551) | Enriched cells from forest soil in Barre Woods Harvard Forest LTER site, Petersham, Massachusetts, United States -... | ecosystem: Environmental > Terrestrial > Soil > Temperate forest >... | reverse complement strand
TAAATATTCTTTAACATTAGGCATTGATGATCTGAAAAGTAATGCGAACTGAGTATGTACTGAAAGGTACAGAGCATCAAGAATATTTCTTGAATCACAATCTCGTGAATAACACCTTAACCCATTAGAAATATCTATTCCAAAAACATTCATATAATAGGGTGTTAACCTATCACTATATAAAATTTGTGTTGTGCATTTTGGAAAATCTGCCGGTACTGCACAGTCAGGATATACTAGTGCTGCCGTAGTTCCTGATGCTGTTGTATTTGTCGCAGATGTTTTTGTCAGGGTCGAAGCAGCAGTTTTGCTATCTTGTTGTAATACACGCTGAGCAATTTCAGACAATTGAGAATTTAATTCATATCCTCTAATGATTTTCTTATTCTTGCATAATGGACATTCTATTTGTTTTGAACATTGTTCACTTACCATTTTTCCAAAGAGTTCAAGCGCTGTCGACTCATTGCAATTATGCGCAACTCCACACCCGATTGTTGTAACGACAGAAGGACCCAAAGTTTTTTTATTAAAAGAATCTAATATAATAGATTGTAATTGAGTTAATGCAAAATTTGAATTTACTGCTGCCATATATTCCTCTTAGTTTGATTTAACTGACTACTATAAATAAAACAAACTAATTTGTATATCTAAATATTGTTAAAAAAGTTGTTAGTTCTTACCTGATCTTTTATTTATCTGTGTATATCAGCGCTCATCTGCGTTCTTCTTTATCTAGGCGGATATTTGTCATCGGTACTGAAAGCAGCGACGATATCTTGCTTGATCTCAGGGAAAGGCCGTTCGTTGCCGAAGGTGTATAGATAGGTTTCGGCTTTAATTTTGGCAAATTTTTCGGCGTCTCTATTCTTTTCTATAATTTGATAGATATTACCAAAATCTTCCGGGAGGACTTCAACACCGCAGCGATAGATGTAGAGGCCGCGGTCTTTTTTGCTGTTCCTGCGATGTTTATTTAAGAAGAACATAGGACGATTGAACGGCAGGAAGTCATAGGCGATGGCTGAAAGATCGCTGATGAATATGTCTGAGGCATCCAATAGCGGGTAGACTGGAAAATCCTTAATAAAGAGAATGTTTGCCTTTTCTTCAAAAGTTCCAACGATATGGTAGTATTTGGCCACATCATCCAATTCCAGCCGAGGATGCAGCTTAACGATCATATTGTACTCATTTGGCAGCTGGCTGAAGAGCATATTCGGCACATCAAAAAAAGTGGTCGATTCTTCTGCATCCAGCCAGGTGGGTGCATATAGGATCGTCGGTTTGGACTTGTCCAGTTTGTTAAAGATCTCTTCCTGGACAAGCTTATCGTAAAATGGCTTGTTTTGTTTATAATAAGTGTAGCGATAATTGCCTGTGAGCACATAGGAGTGCAGCCTTTCATAGACCTTTTCCAGCCGGAAGAGATCGATCATATTTTGGCCGTAGACCAGCGTAATATCCTCTTTAGCGCAATCTTTAAGGTAAAATCCCTTATCTGAAAAACCATGCGGACAATAGACTGTGCGCAGTCTTTTGTTATATTTATTTTCTAAAATCTTATATTGTTCGTGAAAATCTTCCCGGGCCCATAGATCGGACATGAAAAGAACATCGAAATTTTCTATTAGAAATTCCTTATTGAACTGCATGAACTCGGCGATGCCGGCATTGAGACCGGGATAATATTTCTTTGCGAATTCGCAGTCGGGTTCTTCTACGAACAAAAGAGGCATGCCCATGAGAATGCTCATGGGAGCCAAATGATCTGTATAATGAACCTGAGAGGCTGGGTTCAGGGCAACGCATTTTTTTTTCATCGAAATGTCAAATTGTCAATTTCACATTGCTAAGGGTCTTATGGATAAACTCTGCGCGGGTATGAAGGATTTCTTCCTGTTTAACATCGCCGCATTGCTGCAGAAGGTGGGCTCGGCGGCAATTGAAGAACAGTTTGTTAAGGTCTTTGATGGTGATGCCGGTCATCCATCCCAATTCGGTTCCCAGCTTCAGCAAGCTGATGGCATTCAAGGCTTCGATGGCTTCGATCTGATAGGAATGGATCAGAATGCCAAAGGCGCGGCTGACACGGTCTTTTATTTCGGCGTTGTCTTCGTGTCTTATTTTTGATTTAGTACTATTTTCTTCAACCAGTATTTTAGTTGTGAAAGCTCGCAGGTTGGCAATGATATTTTCTTCCGAAATTCCAAGTGTGTAGTTGTTTTGAACGACCAGGATATCTCCAATGATCTCCGTGGGATTACCCTGAATTCCTGTTACATAAAAAGAATCGTCCACAAGCTGTTCAAGAACTGCATCTACCAGTTCAGTATGCACCAAAGCGGGCACTTGCAGAAAAACAGCGGCATTCAATGCCGTGCCGCACTGATTGAAGTCCGCTGTAAGAAATCCATATTTAGGCGAGAACATGTAATTTACAGAACTGCCAAGAGAGGTCTCGATTTGAACAAGCTTGTTCCAGGCGCTCTCGAGCTCGCCTTGAACATCCAAAAGCTGAAAATGAATATGATCATGCACGTTTAATGTGATCAGAAATTCGCCGCTTTCGTCAATAATGAAGGCCTCCCCTGCATGGGCCTGCTGAAAGCTTTCAGTTGTAAGAAAATGCTCGACCAGGAACTGCTTTTGAAGCGGTGTCGCCTGCTCAGCTGATATCAACGTCGGCTTCACCAAATATTTGTTGGCCATCAGCTCCTTGCTGATCACACCGATGAGCTGCCTTTCGCGCTCAGCATCCAGTTTCATGGGGAATTTGAATTTTTCGACATTGCGGTTCAAACTTAAGGTAGAAGCCAGCCAAACGGTGTTCTCGTTTTCTTCCCAAGGTTTGCGCTGCTTCAATACAGGATCGCTTCCATTATTTTTTTTCATCGTTTTCCTGCCGTTTTTCTGTCAGAGCTTTAATTTGATCACGGAGCCAGGCGGCTTGTTCATAATCTTCGCTTTTCAACATTTCCGAAAGGGCCTCGTTAAGGGCCAGCAAGCGCAGCGACGGATTGATCTCCTGGGACTGCCCTGGAGTCCTGCCAAGATGAATAGGCTGATTTTTCTTGTTTGAGAGGATACGCGGCGGAAGCCTGTTGGCAGCGGCCATCTCAGGCAAGATGATATCGTCGAAAACTTCGTAGCAAATTTCACAGCCGAGAGGTGTCCCAACACGGATAGATTCCAGAGTCGTACCGCAATTGCCGCAAGCAAGACCGGTGGACCCATCGGCTTTTTTGGCGGTTTGCTCGGAATGAGGCGTGCCTTGCAACTTATGCCTTAGCACCGGGCACTCCGCACACATTGCTGTCTCAATAAAGTTATTGTTGACGATCTCTGTGTAATGGACAGCAATAGGCCTTCTGCATTCCGTGCATTCTATGGGCCTTTCAAGCTCGGCACCGTTATGGTTATTATTATTGTTGTTGTTGTTATGGTTGTTGTTGTTGTTTTCTTGTTCTTCTTCTTCAGAGTTATTTGCCATGAGATACCTAATGATTATTTCATCACTATGGCAAACAAAGAAATTAGTGTAAAGAAGTGCATAGTTCAAAGTGCAAAGTTCAAAGTTCAAAGTTCAGTGCTAAGTGCAAAGTTTCGGTTTTGTCGTTGATGTATTTTGAGTTTTTACTTTGAACTTTGCACTTTGAACTAATCTTTTTACTTTGAACTTTGAACTTTGAACTTTGAACTAATCTGTTCAATCATGCTTTGGAGTTCTTTGTAAACTTCCTGGACTTCGATTCGTTTCATGCAGCGGAAATCGATGGGACAAACGCGTTTATAGCAAGGCGAGCATTCAACGTGCTTATGGATGACTTTGCCTATACCGTAAGGGCCTGTTTTGACGTCGCTGGTCGATCCGAACAATGCCAGCAAGGGCACGTTGAGAGCGGCTGCGATGTGCATTGGGCCGCTGTCGTTCGTCAAGAAGATAGAGCATAGCTGGATCAAAGCCATTAGCTCTCTTAAGGATGTTTTGCCGGCCAGGTTGATCACCCTTTCAGGCATATCCTTGCAAATGTCGTTGACTAATGGCGTTCCAGCCGGGTCTCCGAAATAAACGACAAAGACATTAGGATTCTGAATCAACTGCAGAGTCACTTCTTTGAATCGCTCTGGAAGCCAGCATTTTGCAGAACCAAAGGCCGCGCCGGGGTTAATGCCTACGACAATGCTTTTGCCTATTTGAATGCCAAATTTTTCAAGTAAGGACCTGGCATGCTGCATTTCTTCATCGGAAAAATACAAGGTGGGTGCCGAATTCGATAGCGGTATGCCGAGGGGCTCTAACAACATTTTATAAGTAATGACAAGGTGCTGCGTTTCTTTTTGCGGAGGAAATGGCACAGCCTTTGTAAGCAGCCAACTGCGCAGGTTGCCAGCGTAGCCAATGCGATATTTTACTCTTCCTTGCCAAAACCACCAGGCTGAGGACAACGAGTTCGTCAAAAGAATCCCTAGGTCATAATTGCCCTGACGAATGGTATTAATGATGTCTAAGTGCTGCTGATGAGGGATCCATCCGTTAGGCCGCTTGTAGCTGAAAACTTCATGAACATTAGGGTCTTTCTGCAACACGGCAGCCACATTAGACTGGCACATGGCCGTGATCTGAGCTTCCGGCCATTTCGCATGAACATCGGCCAAAACGGGCGTGGCCATGACCAGATCGCCCAGCCAGTTGGGCATCTTTATGATAATATTCTTAGGATTGAGCTCTTCCATAATTAACTATCATATCGAATTCACAGTAAATGAGCAATGAGCAATGAGTGATGAAATATGCACAGTGTGGTGTTTGTCTATTTACAAGTTCGTTGACTCACACATAAGAAACTTAAAATGATTCACTTAGAACTAGAGCCGATCATTAGTTGTGTCTTCTTCTTGTTCCTCTGCTACTTGGCCTGTCTCTGATAAATCGGATGAATCATAACCTATCCCTTCTTCTGAATCCGAGAGACTACTTCCCTGTTCAACAGCTTCATCAACAGAAGAAGACCTAAATTTTTCTAGGGCCGGATTGTTGCCTAATGCAGCATTTTGAATTCTTCTATACTCCTCGGCACTAACATGATGAAATTCTTTTCCTTCACCAACTTCTATTTCAACGTCGTCATTAGATAAATTTTTTAATGCAGCGGTTGTTACTCGAGTATTCAATTCTTGCTCATTTTCTTTCATGCTTTTCAAAGCGCCGGTGAAAAGATCTATTTTATCTCCTGATAATTTAACTTTTCCATTTATAGGCTCGGGCAAGCTAGATCCTTGAAAGTAACTTGAACTATTTACAGCAGACATAAAAGCCTCCTTGTAATTAATCTTCTATTAATTATTATAAATTATTAAAAATTTAATTAAAATTGTTTTTAATAAATTACTTTTATTTAATTTTATCACTAAAATTGGAGGCTTTTTCTTCTAGGCATTAGAGAATACGTACTAACAACTCAGCACTATGAAATTGGATTAGATACAGCAGATATAAAAATATCCTTAACCAACAATACCCGGCTTTGTAACTAGCTCGGTGTGTTTGGCGGAAGTTTCATATCATCGTCGGATTCCTCATCTTTTTGTCTTCGCTGAGATGGCGGAGGTGCAGCTGGTAAATCATCATCTGAATCATGATAAACCCCTTTTCGACTAGTCGGACTGAAAACATTGTTGCCGAATCCTGCATCATACTCGTCTTCGCTTTCAGAACTATCGCCTGCATATTGTCGAATAAGGTCGTTTGGTGTGGGCTCCATTTCTTCGGCATTTTTTAAACCAGCATCTTCCCCTACATATTGGCGGATAAGGTCGTTTGGTGAGGCCGTTTCTTCGGCTTTTTTTAAACCATTATCACTGGTATCTATGGATTTGGGCCTAAATCGTTCTAATGCGGGATTAAAGCTTAGAGCAGCTTGTTGAATCCTTCTGTATTCGGCAGCATTTACGTGATGGAACTCATTCTTGCCTACCTCGATTTCGATAACATCAAGGGGTAGCTGAGCCATTGCTGCTCCTGTAACCCGAGTGTTTATGTTCTCCATGCTTTTTAAAGCGCCGTGGAATAATTCAGCATTTTCTCCTGTCAATTTAACTTTTCCATTCACAGGCTCAGGGAGATTAGATCCTTGATAAGGTCTTTGATTTGATACAGCAGACATAAAAGCCTCCTTTTAAATCAAACTTCCATTTTTATTATAATAAATAAATAATTTAATAAAAATAAAATTATTTACTATATTTTTTATTAATTAGAGAATTATTAAACAAAACTAACATAAACTAAACACTCAGCACTCCGGACTCGGCACTAGGAACTAAGAACTTTGTACTTTGCACTTTGAACTTTCTTTTCCTTGATCTTCTTTCGCAAAATGCTTATTTTAAGCGGAGATTTGCAAGGAATTTAATATGACCAACTTGGAAACTGATGATGAGCTGACTTCTTTACAGCAGCAAGTTAAGTCCCTTCGTGAAATGCTTGATAAGTCCAACGATGAGAATATACGCTACAAGCAGCGCTTAGATAGACTTTCAGCAGTTATCCAGGAAAGAGATCGAAGGATCTCCGAGTTGCAGTCATATGAACTGAAAATAAAGAGGCAGGGTGAAAAATCCCAAGAGGCCGTCAATCAGCAGGCCAGCGTCCAGACCGTTTTAAGAAAGGTCGAGGAAGAAAAAACGAAATGCGAAGCTTCTTTGGCTGATTGTCAGCAGCATGCCAAGCAATTAGAACGGGTGATCACATTTCTGCGTGAACGGGCCGAGACAGCCCACCTGGAAACGAAACAGTTAAGGTCCGAGTTAGAGGCAGCAGGTCTAAATTTTCAAAAGCAGTCACTAAAATTCGAAGAGTATCGCTTTGAATTAGATACCCTGCAGCATAGCCTCATTGATGAACAAACCAGTCGTAAAGAGGTCGCTGAGGAATTGGATGCCATTAAAGGGCAATGGCAGAGGCTTTTAAAGACCGCTAGAAATTCTCAGTCCGCTGTCCAGTCAGTTGATGAACTGAAAAAAGAAAAAGAGTCTTTAGAAATCAGCCTGAACCTAAAAGATGAAAACCTTTTCAAACAACATCAGGAAACTACTTATTGGAAAGATCAGCACCAGAAAGCCATTCACGACAAAAATGCCGAATCTCAAAATAGCATTCTAAATATCGAGCAGATCAACCTTTTAAATAACGAAATTAATTTACTAAACGAAAGAAGCAAGGCCGCCTCGCACCAGCTCAAGGACAAAGATTCTGAGATCTTAAAACTCCAAAGCAATATCTCCGATTTAGAGAGCTCTCTCGCTGACGCCAGAAGCCTCAATAGCGAAAAAGAAGCCGCCATCAAGATTGCTCAGCAGCACCTTGCCAAACGCGTCAGGGAAGCGACGCTGCTCAATCAGCAAAATGAATCTCACCAGGCAGAAATTAATGAGTATAAGAGAGAAATTGCATCTCTGCACGCTAAAGTCAAAGAATCTGAAGATGCCCTTGAGGAAGCAGCCAAAAAAGAAAAACATCTTGAAAAACAGTTAGATGATCACACAAAAAATTCCGAATCCTTGAACAGCAACTGGGAAACAAAATTATTTCAAATCCAGGACAAACTTCATGAAGCTGAAGCGCGCATTCGCGAACTTAAGGCCATCGAAGAAAAACAACAGCAAATGCAATCGCTGCTGACCAATCTCAATGCCTTGACTTTAGGCGGGACTACGATCATCCCTTCAATACCCTCAAGCGCACCAAACATTGAAGTCAGCAAGCCTCCTTTTTCCGATCTTGCAACAACCAAACACCTTGATATTGAACAAGGCAAACTTTTTGATCCTCAAAAATCCTCGATCCGATACAAACAATCCCTGTTTGATTAATATATGGCCTCTGAAAAACAACCAGCGATCATTCTAGGTATAGACCCTGGCACATGCGTGACGGGTTATGGAATTATCCGCGTCGAAAGCTCGGTGCTGCGCGCCCTGGACTATGGCTGCATACGGCCTCCAGCCCATTTAAAGCTTTCAGACCGCTATTTGATCATCTTTGAAAGCATCGAAGAGCTCCTGGAAAAATATCAGCCCAGCGCACTGGTGGTCGAAAGCCAATATATGTCCAATAACGCCAACGTAAGAAATGTTAAGAGCACACTAAAGCTGGGTATGGCCTGCGGCATTTCCATACTCGCAGCAAAACGCAAGAAAATCCCCGTATTTGAATATGCTCCGGCAAAAGCCAAACGGGCCGTCGTCGGCAATGGCGCCGCCAGCAAACATCAGGTCAGAGGCATGGTCCAACAGCTGCTGCAACTGCCCGAGCCCCCGCATCCCGAAGACGCTTCTGACGCCCTGTCGCTGGCCATTTGCCATGCCCACGCATGTTCATCGAACCACATTGAAATTTAAAAGAGGTTATAAATGTACGCATACATCAAAGGAGAGCTCACTCAGATGGCTCCCGCATACGCAGTTGTGGAGAACAATGGCATCGGCTATTTGATACAAATTCCGGCCAACGTCTTTGCCAAGCTGCCCCAGCTGCATCAGCAGGTGTTGCTGCATACTTCGTATATTGTCCGCGAGCTTTCCCATACTCTTTACGGTTTTTTGTCGGCGCAGGAACGCGATTTGTTTGAAATACTTATGAATGTCAGCGGGATCGGCCCGAAGCTGGCATTAAGCATCATCGGCCATCTGGCGCTGCCTGACCTGCAGCGGGCAATCAGCAACGCGGACATCCCCACCCTTTGCCGTGTTCCGGGCATCGGCAAGAAAACAGCCGAAAGGATGATCATCGAGCTTAGAGATAAGCTGTCGGATGTTTGCCCCAAAGATATTTCTGGGATGGCCATCCAGATCAATGACCCCAACACCCAAAAAATCCGCGATGCCATGAACGCCTTGGTCAACTTGGGCTACAACCAGATGACAGCCCAAAAAGCCATCAAAAAGACCATTAAGGATATGTCTGAGGATGTCGACCTGCCGACGCTGATCACAACATCGCTGAAGAACGTTTAGTGAAAAAGACGAAAAATGAATCACAGAGACACAGAAGCACAGAGATAAAAATAAATAACAAGATAGGCAGGATAGGGTATTAATCCAATTATAGATCATTCTGTAGCCTACCGCCGAAGGCAATCCTGTTTCTCATGTTTTTTTCGTTTAAAAAATAAAATAACAAGATAGGCAGGATAGGCAGGATAGGGTATTAATCCAATTATAGATCATTCTGTATCCTGCCTATCCTGCCTATCATGTTATTTCTTAATGTTGTGACTACCCTCTAAGAAGACTTTTCATATAAACTTTTACTATTTTGATCATAAACTCTTAGAGACTGCAGCCCCGCCAAAAATTCTTCGAAAAGTTTTATATCTGTTTCATCAAACTTTTCTTGTTTTGATATCGCTATCAGTTTGAGATTAGGACAATTTTTGGCAATCAGAGCTAAAAGCTCTTTAGTCGGCTTGATATTTAAAAATAATCGCTCAAGATGAGGAAAGGGCTGACTAAAAAGATTTACCAATTGTTCATTGGTAATATCTTTTGGATTTGACAGGTTTATGTGCCTAAGATTTTTCAGTCTTTTTAAATTTTTTATTGTTTCATCACTAAAAGGGACAAAAATCGAGGCTCTTAGATATTCCAAATTAGGATAATGCTCCGCAATTAAGTTTAACAATTCGGAAGAAATAACTGGCATACTTGAAATTGTTTTTAGATTTTTACATTTTGAGAAAAATTGTTTCAAAGTAGCTTGGCTAAATGTTTTATGAGCAGAAAAATGAAATGTGTCCATGTTAGGATATAGATCGGCTAAGCCTAATAAAACATCATCAGGTGTTTCCTCGTAAGTTGAAAATTTAAAATCTCTGATATTAGGACAAATTTGCTTTAACAGCTTTAAATCATCCAATGTGGGTGTGAAATCTAATTTGATAGAGCGCAGTTCTTTACCAGCAGCTCTCAATAAATTTAGGTTCATTGATGCTAAGTCATTTCTACTTAAGTAGTTCGCAGCTACGCTAGGTTTACTAGCTAAATTATCAAAACCCGAAGAAAAATCAGCCCGGTCAATTTCTGCAATGGTCCCAATTCCGATCTCTTTAAGGGCTTTCATTTGATTGTAGAGGATTTCCATTTGAGCGAATATTGACACCTCAGATAAATCATCAGGCCATTTCATGTGCGGCGGCAAAGAACTGGGCTCAAAAAAATAGGTAAAAATTTCCTGGTAGTCAGATAATGGAAAGGTGATATCCAAAACATCCAACTGCGGAAATTGAGGTTTTAGAACAGGAGGCTGTAAGCCGTTTTTTAAGCACACTATTCCCAATAACCATTCAGCAACAGTGCCGCTGCCTCTTGACAAAGGAGTTGTGTTACCAATTAACCATACTAGTTTTGCTGCAGTCTTATAAAACCTATCTAATCTTCTTTCATAGTTTTTTTGAAGCTCTGGATCATTTCCAACCGGTTTTTCCAAGTTAAAATTCATTAAATCCTCAAAGGCATTCTCGACATCTGACCAGGTATCTTTCACAGGAAGCCGGCCATGATACCACCATTGTTCACCTCCTGGGTCTTGTTGGATTCCTACATTGGTTAAAACCTTATCATACAATTTCATATTGTAGGTTTTAAGTAAGTCTTTATTAAAACCAACGCACTCAGATATGCTACGGGTCATATCAGGTGATTGTGAAAATTGATTGACAGAGCAAACTAAAGGAAAACCTGAAATGTAACGGTTTGATATAGTAGTTTGAAAATCTGTAGTTCTTAATTCCTTAAATCGCAGATATTCTAGTTTCCCAGTATTATCTAGAGTCTCTCCTTTACGTTTTTTCTGCTGATCAGAGCGAACACCACCTATAATTTCGATAAGCGCTGCTGCTCTTTGTGTGCCTCTGCCTGATCGCGGCAATTGAGCAAATTCCGATTCTTTTGGTTTAGTGATTGATCCATCATCAAGTTTTTGAAGCAGATCCTCAACATGAGTTCTGCAAAACTTTGCATATTCAAGTTCCTCTTCTATGAGCCTCTCATAAACTTTACTAGGATCTCCCAATTTTTCAGAAAGAACTCTTTGAACGTCATTCGTGTATTTCTCAATCACGTTTATTACTTGCTCTTTTTTGGCATAGCGTGAAATGAAAGGAGCGATCTCTAAAAATTCTTTTCTTACTCTTTGATATACTGCAGGGAAAATTTCAGCAGCCGCACTGTTTACAGACATAAAACCGTCGACAACTTTATCAACTAAATGAACAGGGTTATATCGAAAATATTTTTTTAAGATTTTTTCGAACATTTCTTCAATTTTCTTTTGATATGGCGCTGGATTTCTTAGTAACGGGCCCAGTTCAGAAAAAACATATTTTGCGGCTTCAGCGGGGTTATTGCCATTAAGGGAAAGAAGTGAAGCTATGTCCCCCATTTCAAGACATTTTCGATTGAGATCTTCTTTTTCGGCAGGTGATATTGTGAAGCTTTGAAGTAAAAGTGCTAAACATTTAGAGGCTTGACTATCTACTGCCCTCTCTAATAGTAACTGCGGTGCCTTTTTTGATGAATCTTCTAGTCGATATGAATAATACTTGTCTAAATTTTTAACTTGGCCTAAACACAGGGTGCTATCCCATTTGAGCATCTCTTCAATGCTCCTATTGTCGTAGTCATCAGAACCATTCACGCTTTTTAAGGACAAGGGAAGATTGCAACGGATCAACGTCGTTTTAAGTTTTGACCAGGGACCATAAAATGAGTCGGGTTTTCCAAAAATCTCTAATTTACGCAGATATTCTATACAAGACGCGAAATCTTTGTCGTTTTTATTACTAACGCCTACCTGGAAATTTTCTTTCAATTCTTCAGTAAATCCTTTAGATATTAATAACTTTGAATCCAGTTTACTGATCATTTTCAAAGCTTGACCGGGTGACTCAAACAGTAATATGCAAAATTTTTCATTAAAATCGGTCGGCATTTTTAACAAAATATTAGAAAGTTCCGGTTCGCCAAAAAGTTCTCCCAGCGTTTGAAAAATAGTCTCTACATGCTGTTGGCTTTTTAAGACTTTCTGAGCAATATCTGCTTTTTGAGACACTGTGGATTCGGTCATTTGCTTCTTAAGCTGATTTAGCAGATGTTTCCGCTGGCTATTATTTTTGAAGTTAGGGTCGGTAATTTCTTTTAACAGTGTAGAGAATGGATCCTGGCCCTTGATAGCCGCTTTTGCTAAATTTTCGCCGGCTTTCGTTAGATGCTGATCTCCCGAAGGGGGAATGGCAGTTCTTGCAGTATCAAACTGGGTTCCGGATGGACCTTTTGTAAGCTGAGCATCTTCAGCTATTTTTTCTACTTTTTTAACATCTTTCTCGGAAGCAATCTTTTGATCTTTATCTTGCTTAATTCCGGAAATCTTTGAGGAGTTAAAGCTATCATCAGGTTTTACGGTAGGAGTAACCATATAAGCAACCTTTATTGGTAGTTATTTATTATTATAAATCAAAAGTTTAATTTTACTTAATTATTTAATAAATAATAAACAATATTTTTAAAAATAGTTATTTTTGTTTATAATATATTTAGTAATTGAATTAATTTTAATTCGTTTATTAAAAAGGGGGTTTTATGGGCTCACCTATTCCATCTTCTCCTATCACTCCACCCGGAGGAGCACCATTTTCTAAAATTTCTAGCGGAGATAAACAATCAGGCGAAAAGGAAACTGATGAAAAATCGGCAGTTTCTCAGACTGCTTCAAAGGTTGCTGGCCAAGCAAAGGCTTTAACTAATGAAGAAACCGATCTTGCCACAACATTAATCCATCATTCGAAAGATTTTAATAAATCTAACGTTTCTCCGGAACTTCGTAAAGTTCTGGACAAAACAAAAATTGAAGAAATGGTTGTAAGTGTAAAGGACAATCACCTTGTTTGTCATAAGAAAAATGACCCTGCTTCTAAAATCGATATCAGTGACGCAACAGCGAGAGAAATGGCTGAATTAGAAAGAAATTGGGAAAATTTTAGAGTTTTTGACTGGAGCGATCTAAAGGCAGAGCGGCCTAGAGAGACAATCATAAAAATGTTGGGTTTAGAAATAGATACAAATGGAGCTATCACAGGTAGAGAAGGAGATAGAGGCAAATTCCTGATATATAGCACTGTAAAAAATAATGATACTCTTTATACTTTATGCTATTGCTCTGCTAAGGATGGGGTTTATCGAGAAGAAGAAATAATGCGGAAAGCTGTCAATAAAGACAAAACAGAAATTCTTTCAACAGTAACCTTCCCTGTACCAGATGTCAGTTGGACCGATTCGGGCAGTCAATCTTTGGGAGAATACATACAAAGACATCCAGACCTGATCATAGATAGAGAAGCTGTACCATTCTAACCAGGCCGTCCCCGGCCTAGGCTTGTCTTAATCTTGATCTTGATCTTAATCTTAATCTCTTTCTTGATCTTGATCTTAATCTTGATCTTGATCTTGATCTTGATCTTAATCTTGATCTTGATCTTAATCTCTTTCTTGATCTTGATCTTGATCTTAATCTTAATCTTGATCTTGATCTTAGTCTCTTTCTTGATCTCGATCTAGATTAAGATCAAGATCAAGATCAAGATTAAGATTAAGATTTTTGTCCCCTTACAAAACTTCTTTATTTCCTTGAAGCTTTCAGGAGGCGTTCGCGGATGGTTGCCCACAAGCCTGTTTCCGGAAAATCGTCGTCGATATGAGCGTTGGCAATGCCATCGAGGTCTAGCTGGCGCAAGACCGCATAGAGGTTTTCGGCTGCTTGTGAAGGATCGGATGACTGACCTAGGCTATACACTTTGGTAGCTAACAGGTATTTTCGATTGCTAAAGCCAACCACAACGCCTTTCCAATTCATAATCGCATGATCTAACACGATGTTGGCTTTCGGGGCATAGTGACGGAACATCTGGCCAGGGCATAGAGGGTCTTCTCGCTTTTCATCGGAAATGGCAGGCCGGTAGCCTAGAATTTTCTCTAGCTGTTCTCTTGATATTGCCCCTTGTCGGATGATTGTCCACCTGTTCTCAGTAAAAATAAGGATCGTTGATTCCAATCCTAACACACTGCTGCCTCCATCTAACACAGGAAAATCCGTACCAAAATCTTGTTCAACATGCTCGGGTTTGGTTGAGGAAGGCCTCCCTGACAAATTCGCGGAAGGCATGACCAAGGGACCAGTCTTTTTAATGAGGTTTAGCGCCATTTTTGATTTAGGCATGCGGAAGGCAGCAGTGGGAAGTCCAGCCCTGGCTTTACTCGATATCGTTGATTCGTTTATTTTCAAAACTACAGTCAACGGTCCTGGCCAAAAATGTTCAATAAGCTTATCAAAATCGGGAGGATATTCTGCGGCATACTGCCTTAATTGTTCGATATCATGGATATGGATGATCAGAGGGTTTTTTGCCGGCCTACCTTTTAAAGCAAAGACTTTGTCGATCGCCTGCGGTTTGCTTAAAGATCCTGCCAGCCCATAAACCGTTTCAGTAGGGACAGCGACCACTTGGCCATTATTGAGCAGTTCAACGGCTTTTTCGACGGAGATAAGCATTTTAGTTTGCCTTAACAAATTGACAATTAATTCTTTACAATGCTAAAATAAGAGTGTAAAAAGATAATTACCACATATTTTCGCTTTCTTTCTCTTTTGCGCTATGGTATCTTTTTCATAGCTTCCGAATAATTTAACACGTAGAGGCATGTAATGGCAACCGAAACCATGAACGGTTCAGCCTATAAGTATGGCTTTGTTACAGAAGTAGAGACGGATACCCTGCCAAAGGGTTTAAATGAAGATACGATCCGGGCTATTTCTGCCAAAAAAAATGAACCTCAGTTCATGCTGGACTTCCGCCTTAAAGCCTATCATCGCTGGCTTGAAGAGAAAGCTCCGGAGTGGGCCAATGTCTCCTACCCTCCTATCGACTTCCAAAATATCTCCTATTATTCTGCGCCAAAGAAGAAGCCCACATTGAACAGCCTTGATGAAGTCGATCCTGAGGTTTTAAAAACTTTCGAACGCCTGGGCATCCCATTAGACGAACAAAAGCGCCTCACTAATGTCGCCGTCGACATGGTCTTTGATTCCGTTTCCATTGGAACAACGTTTAAGAAAAAATTAGATGATGCCGGCGTGGTATTATGCTCCATTTCTGAAGCCGTTCATAAATATCCCGAATTAGTCCAAAAATATCTCGGCAGCGTGGTGCCTATTGGCGATAATTTTTACGCTTCTTTGAATTCGGCTGTGTTTACCGATGGATCTTTCGTCTATGTGCCGAAAGGTGTGCATTGCCCCATGGAGCTCTCGACTTATTTCCGTATCAACGACAAAGAGACTGGCCAATTTGAACGCACATTAATCATCGCTGAAGAGGGGTCTTTTGTCAGCTATCTGGAAGGGTGCACAGCTCCAGCTTATGACAATAATCAGCTGCATGCTGCCGTTGTGGAGCTCATAGCCTTGGATGATGCCGAAATTAAATACGCTACTGTCCAAAACTGGTATTCCGGCAACCCGAAGACCGGTGAAGGCGGTATCTTCAATTTCGTCACTAAGCGCGGCAAGTGCGCTGGCAAGAATTCGAAGATCTGCTGGACCCAAGTTGAAGTGGGAGCTGCCATTACCTGGAAATACCCAAGCTGCATCCTGATGGGCGACAACTCGGTCGGCGAATTCTACTCTGTGGCCTTGACGAATGGCAAAATGCAGGCCGATACAGGCACCAAGATGATTCATTTAGGCAAAAATACCCGTTCCACTATTGTCTCCAAGGGAATTGCAGCCGATGTGTCGCATAACAGCTACCGCGGCCTTGTCAAAGTTCTTCCTAGGGCTGAAGGAGCACGCAATTACACCCAATGCGACTCCATGCTTGTCGGCGATAAGTGCTCGGCAAACACCTTCCCATACATTGAAGTCGGCAATGCGACCAGCCAGGTGGAGCATGAAGCTTCGACTTCCAAAATGAATGAAGAGCAGTTATTTTATTTCCAATCCCGCGGCATCTCCCAAGAAGATGCTGTCAATATGATTGTCAATGGCTTTTGCAAGGATGTCATTCGCGAACTTCCTCTCGAATTTGCCACCGAAGCGCAAAAGCTTCTTACCCTCAAACTTGAAAATTCAGTCGGATAAATATGATAGAAATTAAGGACCTCTTTGCCACGGTCGATGGCAAACCCATTTTAAAAGGCGTCAGCTTGAAAGTGAACCCTGGCGAAATCCATGCAATCATGGGCCCCAACGGCGCCGGAAAATCGACCCTTGCCAAAGTTTTGGCGGGACATCCTTCCTACGAAGTCACCAGCGGCGAAGTGTTATTCAAAGGGCAAAATCTGCTGGAAATGGATCCCAATGAACGGGCCCATGCCGGGCTCTTTATGAGCTTCCAATACCCCATCGAAATTCCCGGCGTCAGCAATATGGAATTCCTCCGCGCAGCATACAATGCCCAGCATAAGGCCAGGGGCAAGCCTGAGATCAACCTGCAGGAGTTCGAAAAGCTGCTCGACCTGAAGATGAACGCCATGGAAATCAAATCCGAATTTAAAGAGCGCAATCTCAATGAAGGTTTTTCCGGAGGCGAAAAGAAGCGCAATGAGATCCTGCAGATGGCTGTGCTGGCTCCTGAGCTCGCAATTTTGGACGAAACCGATTCAGGGCTGGACATCGACGCCATGCGTATCGTTGCCAAAGGTGTTATGCATCTCATGAACGAGAACATGGGCCTCATTCTGATCACCCACTACCAGCGCCTTTTAGACTATATCAAGCCGCATTTTGTGCATGTCATGCTTAACGGCAAGATCGTCCAATCCGGAGGCCCCGAACTTGCCCTGGAACTTGAATCTAAAGGCTATGACTGGCTGGAAACTTCTCCAACAGAGGAAACTGTCTAATGACCACTCTTTCCTCTTCCGAGCAAAGCGAAAAACTCAAAAGCTTCTTGCAACAGCAGTACCAAAATTGCGCAGATGATGCTTTGCAGAAAATCCGTGCCAAAGCCTGGGACCATTTTTTAGAGCTTGGCCTACCTGACAAAAAAAATGAGGTCTTTAAATACATTCGCCTGCGTCAGTTATACTCACAAGAGTATGTCGACAGTTCACCGACAACGATTAGCCGCGATAAAATTCAACCCTACATCTATCCAGAATGCAAAAATTCAGTGCTGGTTTTTGTAAACGGCTATTACCAGCCCGAACTTTCCAATACCTCAGCGCTATCAAAAAAAATCGTCATCACCACATTGCAAGACGCCATGCGGACCTATGGTTCGTTTATCAATAACCATTGGGCCAAGAGTTTGAAAGAAGAGACCGATGCCTTGGCCGCTTTGAATTCAGCTTTAAATCGCGATGGCGTCTTCGTCTATCTACCTCCAAAATATGTTGCGGAAGCTCCTATTCAAATCCTGCAAGTGATCGACACCCAAGACAAGCCGATGTTCCTGCTGCCGAGGGTCAACGTGTTTGCAGGCACGCAAAGCCAAGCTGAATTCGTTGCCTCCCTGGCCTACTTGTCCGGCAAAGGATATGCCATCAACCAAGTTGCCGACTTCGCTGTCGAAGAAGGCGCGCAAGTTAAACTGATCCAGGTGAACTGCAATGAAGCCCTCGACATCTGGCATTTCGATGCAGTCAGGGCGCTTCTTAAACGCGACAGCCTTTTTCAGGCGATCCACACTACCCATGGAAGCTCAACAATCCGCCATGATTATCGCGTAGCATTAGCTGGAGAAAATGGCGAGGCCTGCCTTAATGGAGTATGGATGCTGTCCGGCAATCGAGAAGCTCATACGCATGTCTTAATTGACCACCAGGCTCCCCACTGCCGTTCCAATCAGCTATTTAAGGGGGCTCTCAATGACTCCAGCCGTTCCAGCTTCGAAGGAAAAATCTACGTCCGCCAGGCGGCCCAGAAGACGGATGCCTTCCAGCTTAACAACAACCTGATCCTTAGCGATAGCGCCCATGCCGACAGCAAGCCGAACTTAGAGATCTTTGCCGATGACGTCAAAGCCTCACACGGAGCCACCGTCGGCCAGTTGGATGATGAACAGCTGTTTTACATGAACTCGCGCGGTTTTTCGACCGACGCTGCCAAAAACATGCTTGTGTACAGTTTCTGCAAGGAAGTCATTGACCTTATTCCAATTCCTTCGGTACAACAACAAGTAACTAAGAGAGCAAAAATCTACCTAACCAAGGAGTAAGCATGCCCTCTAGCAAGCAAGCTCCTGACCTATCCAAATACCGCCAAGACTTTCCCATGCTCGCAAAAAAGATGCAGGGCAAGCCTTTAGTCTATTTGGATACTGCCGCCACCGCCCAAAAGCCGCAAATTGTCATCGATACGATCCAGAATTTTTACCAAAACCAATACGGCACTGTCCACAGGGCTGTCTACGAGCTCTCTGTTTATGCCACTCAAACCTATGAGTCCACTCGCAAAAAAGTCAAAGACCTCCTCAATGCTGCCAAAGTCGAAGAAATCATCTTCACCCGCGGCACTACCGACGCAATCAATTTAGCGGCTTCTTCGTTCGGCAAAGCCTTTGTGGCCCCTGGCAATGAGATCATTATCACCGAAATGGAACACCATTCCAACATCGTCCCCTGGCAGATCATGTGCGAGGACCGGGAGGCCACTTTACGGGTCATTCCCATCAACGACAATGCTGAGATCGACCTAAACGCCTTTGCCGACATGCTCAGCCGCAACACCAAATTGGTCTCCATCGCCCACATCGCCAATTCCACTGGCACTGTCAACCCGGTCAAACAAGTGATCGACATGGCCCACAGTGTCGGGGCAAAAGTGCTCATCGACGGTGCCCAGTCTGTTCCGCATATGCCTGTCGACGTCCAGGCATTGGACGCCGACTTCTACGCTTTCTCCGGTCACAAATTCTATGGGCCGACGGGCGTTGGCATTCTGTATGGCAAACAAAGTTTGCTGGAGCAAATGCCTCCCTATCAAGGTGGCGGAGACATGATCGCATCGGTCACTTTCCCCAAAACAACATATAATGTCCTGCCTCTCAAATTCGAAGCGGGTACTCCGTTAATCGCCGAAGTCATCGGACTTGGAGCTGCCATCGATTACATTCAAGCTATTGGCCTGGACAATATCCACCAATATGAATTAGGTCTGCTTGACCATGCCACCAAACAACTTGAAGGCATACAAGGCCTGCGAATTATCGGCACTGCCAAAGAAAAAGGAGCCGTCATCAGCTTTGTGGTCGATGGAATCCACCCGCTGGATTTAGGCACAATGCTCGACCTTAAAGGCATCGCTGTCCGCACAGGCCACCATTGCGCCCAGCCTACCATGAAGCACTTCAACATCCCGGCCACCTGCCGCGCCTCCTTCGCTTTCTACAACACCAAAGACGAAGTCGACTACTTCGTTCAAAGCCTCAAAGAAGTCATTAACAAGTTAAGATAAACCATATACCTTGCCCATGCCTGTAACAATCACCACCACAAGTAAAGAATTCAGAATCCAGAATCCAGAATTCAGAAGAGGAAATTAGAAGACAGAATATAGAAATAATTCTGTATTACACATTCCCATTCTGGATTCTGGATTCTGAATTCTGGATTCTTTTCTCCGTTGTGTTACAACACCATTGAAGAAGTTTTTTAGTGAATAAAATGTTTACATCGATCAATGAGCGAAGCGAATTGATCTTTGGAGTGCGGTGCTTCGCACCGCTTTTGTTTTTTCTAAGCTTTTAGCGACATTAAAACTCACATTTGTGAAAAAGCCGGCAGAATGCCGGCGGACACAGTGTTAGCGTTACTTTTGAAATAATTTTTCTTTGTGGGGCGAAGCTACATCCTTTTTTTTGTCTGCTTCAATCCCTGTAACCTTCATTGAATGAGAGCTGTCATCAGGTTTAATAGCGGGAGATGACATAGTACACCATTAGTTAAATAATGATATTAATAATTATATTATACTACACTTTCATTTTATTTTTATTTAATTAAGTTCAAATGAAAATAACTATTCTTTGTTATTTTTGTTATTTTTGTTGATTTTTTAATTAAATTAATTAATAATGTATTGTTTTTAATATAATTATTTTCGGATTTTTTAAATTTATTGGATGTTTTATGGCTTTCGATCCAAAAATTGCAGATAAGCAATGGAACAGTCTCCTTGATCAATTAGCTGGGCAATTAAAAATTGCTGAGCCCCTTAGCAAAAAATTTGACGAAATCAATCAAATTATTAATCAACTGGCCTGTGAAAGCTTCAAAAATATAAATCCCCAAAATCATCAAAAATTTGTCGAAATACAAAAGGAAATCAATCAATTAGCGAGTCAACCAAATCTTTCAGAGTCACAGGAAAAAGATCTTGTGTCCAAGCTTGGGAATATTTGCACAATCTGCAAAATTGCGGAAAGGCGCCTGGCACCGCAATTGCCATATAGAAATGATTTAAAGGCCTCAGTGCCAACAAATACAAAACCTCCTATTGAACTTGATACGAAAATGATAATGGAAAGTCATCAAGTTGAGGTCGATCAAAGTTCAAAGGCAGTTCAATCCAGAATAGAAAAAATTAATGAACTGAATGCGTTTTTTAATGAAATACAAAATTCAAGTGATATTCAATTTATTAACAAAAAGTTATCTGAGCTCTATTATCGAAACGTTGGTTGCGATTATTTCAAAACATATAGATTGATCACAGAATTCTGTGACTTTATTTGTAACATGCCCATGCCCTTTGTCATCAAAGAAGATCAAGAAGTACAAAAAATGTTAGATGACATTGTTAAAAGCTATCATGAAGAAGTACCATCGGATATAGAGGTAGATTTTAAGCTTTGGGACTATTTATTTAAGCAAATGTTGGATGAAAGGCAGGTCGGTTCAGAAGAATCGCAGTTGAAAGATATTCGGCAATCTTTGCATCAGTTTGTTAATTATTTATCTTTACAAAAGTCTTTACCTAAGGTCTATGAGAAAATTACAGAAGCAAATACTGAGCTCAACAATGCTTTAAAAAGACCTGACAGGACAAGCCTGAACAGGGTTTTGGCTAAGGTTCAAGATGCCTATGGATCATTTAAAAATCGAGGACCACAAACAGGATTACCCACTGATGTTCTTGCAATTATTCTAGAACAAGCTATTGAATTAAGCGGAGAAAGCAGAATCACTGAATTTGACCGATTAGGAACTATCTCCAACGAATTAGAAAAAGTTGCTAAAAAACCTAGGGTTGTAACCGAAGAGCTCGGCAAATGGCCAGGTTTGACAAGATTTGATACTGAGCTTTTAAAAAGAGCAGGTAAGAGTCTTCAGTATCTTGTCGTTGGCAACAAACTTGATCTAACCGTTGATCAATTAGAACAGCTATCTAAAATCTGTCCTAATATTCGCGAGTTTGAGTTTGGTGTTTCTTTAGATAAAAATCAGCTAAGTAAATTATCTGAGCTTTTTCCCAAATTAGAAGGAGGTTATTTCAATTTGGCTGCTTCTGAAGAGGATTTCAAATATTTCATTGATTTACATGGAGCTAATTTAAAGACATTAACTGTAAATTTTCTATTTCAACTAAAAATTATTGCAGACTATTGCCCAAATTTAAGAAATTTAAATTTTTTTCCATGGGATAGCCTTACAGATGAAATGCCAAAACTTTTAGGCCGGCTGAAATCCATTGAACACCTTAATATTAGATGGCTTCCGGGTTCTTCAAATCCGGACTATGATTCGATAAATTTAAATTTCCTGATAGATGTTTTTAAAAATTCATTTCCAAATCTTAGAAGCTTAATTTTAGGTACAATTCCTTCTAATGAACTTCTTGATCTAATGGCTAAAAATTGCCCCCAAATAAAAGAAATTAACATATATTGTGACTCTATGTCGAAAGAAGATGCTAAAAAAATAAAATCTTTATTACCAGGCTTAGAGAAACTTAAGGTCTATATTGTTGAAAAAGATCGATACGTTGAACTGTTAATTGATTAGCAGCAAAGAAGATTGGCACTTTTATTATCAAAGACTCCACCTCCCCATTCCTACAGGAAATCGCATCCACAGTTGCTCCTCCGGAACCATGATATAACACTTTGTATTGCTATAACCCCGTAATTTTTACTGAATCAAAATAAACAGGCTGGGTTTTATAATTTCTAATTATTTTTAAAATAAATAAGGAAATTATTATGTCAGGAATTCATGTAAATATCATGGGAGTGACGTTCACTACTTCTCTTCCAAATTTTGAAAGTGGGTCAAATGATTCAGCAACGAAGGCAGCACCTCCAAATGATTCAGCCGATAATAGAAATGCTCCTCCGCCAGAAGAAAGGGCTCAAAATGCTGCTACAGCAGTGTTTGCAAATGCAAACGCAGGAAGTAATTCCTCAGTAGAAGCCCAAACAAAAACCGCAAACGGCCAATCTTCGACAGGTAATACCGCAGCCGCTGCAAGTCAACCTTCGAATTCTGCAGCCGGAGAATCCATTTCTCTACTTAACCTTGAGCAATTAGTTAAACTTGGATTTGTACATATAACAGGGTTTAAAAAGCCTAAAGCACCAGATACGCCTTCTGGCAGTATTTTGGCAGGATATGTCAGTCTTGCTGGCGGTTGTCTTACTTCAAATTTCTATCATAAAAGCGTAAAAATTGATGATGATAATCTTTTAAATTATAATGGTAAAAAATATGAGGTCACAGGTGATGGCATTCATTACATCTACATCAATAACGCCGAGAAAACTTTAGTCATGATAAATGAAGTCATTTAAGAACACCATCAAGACCAACGCCATCGTGGCTGAATTGTAAAACAACTTTCTAGTTTGAGCAGCGAGCGGGGTAGCGTCAAATATAACCATATTCTAAAGTCCGAAGGACTTTAACTGCAACAGCCCAGGGCATCGCCCTGGGGAATGTATTGTATAAATTATTGCAGCCTGTAGGGCTGCTATCTTCTAGCAGCCCTACAGGCTGCAATATTTTAATGAAATTACCCCAGGGCGATGCCCTGGGCTGTTGCAGTCGAAGCCCTTCGGGCTTCTATCTTTTTGCCAAAATGTATTTTGACGCTTACGCGAGCGCAGCGAGACTGCTCTTTGGAGCATCAGAGCAGCCGCTCGCGCGCTGCTCACATCATTAGGTAAAGTGTTCAAGTACTTTGATTTTTCTTGCAAAGACAATTACATTCACATTAGCCCGTAAGGGCGACTCTTAGGATAGCCCAGGTCAAGTGCGAGCGCTTTAGCGCGAGACGCGCAGGCCTGGGTAAAGATTAGGTTTGGAAATAAAGCCCCACAGGGGCGACTCAATCAAGAGAGCCGCCCCTGTGGGGCTCTTTCTCAAAATGTTCCCTTACCCAGGCCTGCGTGTCTCGCGCTTACGCGCTCGCACTTGACCTGGGCTATCGAAAGAGACGCCCTTACGGGCTAATGTGAATGTAATTGATAACTTAACATGAGCCACCAGTAGGGACGGGAAAGTAACGACGTTACTCAGGAGTGCTGCAGCTTTTAAATTTTACAATCGGAAATTCGAATAGCGTTTATGTGTCGTAGTGCTGTTTTAAGCATGAAACAAATCTCCAAGTGACTCAACAAAAACGGACATATACGGACTGATACGGACAATAACAGACGGATACGGACAAATACAATTTCTGTCCGTCTCCGTCCGTTATTGTCCGTATATGTCCGTTTTGCAATTTAGCCTGCGTGCATTTTTTGCAGCTGGCCGGCTTCCTTAGCTGCATAAAGGGTTTTTAATTGAGAATGTGGTGGCAAATGAGATAAGTCGGGCCATTTAATATGCTCTGGCAAAGTGCTGGGCTCGAAAAAGTAGGTGAAGAAGTCTTTATAATCGGACAATGGAAATGTAAGGTCCAGGACATCCAACTGAGGAAATTCCGTTTTCAACACAGGTAGCTCTAAACCATTTTGTAAGAACACAAGGCCAAGCATCCATTCTGCAACCGTGCCGCTGCCTCTTTCCAGTGGTGTTGTCGTGCCAATCAGCCATACCAGTTCAGCTGCATCTGCATAAAATTCATCTAACTGTTTTTCATAATTTTTTTGGGCTTGCCGATCATTTTCAGATGGTTTTTGAAAATTGAAGTCCATTAGCTTTTCAAAAACATCTTCTATATCCTGCCAAGTTTTATCGACAGGTATTTGACCATGATGCCACCACTCAAAGCCTGTTATGCTTTCCTTTTGACGTGTGACATTACACACAACTTTGCCTTTATGGATCAAATTGTAGGTCTTTATGTCTTCGTCATGAATATCAATTACACTACGAGTTATATCTGGTGCATTTGACATGTGTTCTACACAGTTGACCAAAGGATGACCACACATATATCTCACAGAAGAAATTGGCGTTCTGCACTTGTTTGTTCTTAAGGTCTTAAATTGAAGATGAACAAGTTTTCCTGATTTAGTTCTCTCTGTTAAGCCTTGCCTTTTTCCTTGTGTTTCAGAACGTTTTAGACCGATAGATTCGACGATAGCGGCCGCTCTGCGGGTTCCTTTGGTTGATGGCGGCAATTGAGCAAATTCTTTTGTTGTAGGCTGAATGGCAGGTTCATCATTGAGTTTTTGTTTGAGCTGTTCGACTTGTTCTCTGCAAAATTTTGCGTAGGACAATTCTTCTGTAAGAGGATTTTCTATAATATTTTGAGTATAAACCATTCGCAAATCTTTAACTTGAATCGGCTTTTTATAGCGCGAAATAAAAGGGGCAATCTCAAGAAATTCGTTTTTAACCTTTTGATAAACACCAGGAAAAATATCAGCTGCCGCACTATTTTGGGCCATAAAACCATCAACAATTCGATCAACTACATTAATAGAGTTGAAGCGAAGAAATGGTTTTAGGATGTTTTCTAACTCTTGTTCAATTTTCTTCAGATATGGCGCCGGATTCCTTAATAAGGGAATTAAACTGGAAAAGGCGGTCAGAGCTGCTTGATTGGCATTGTTTCCATAAAGAGAAATAAGAGTGGAAAGATCGCACCAACCTAGAATCTTTTTTTCGTAATTTTGTTGCTCTGCTGCAGATAAACCTATTTTTTCAACTAATAAAGCCAAACAATTTTGAGCTTGGCTCTCGACAGCTAAAGAATAAAAAGAATCTCGGTCACTATTCTGAATTTGAAGTTGTTTTAAACAATTTGCGCTGTCCCAAAAAAATAATGCTTTCAAATAGAAGCTTCTACACGTGTAAGAAGTAATCAACACTTTGAAAGTTAAGGGTAGGTCTAGTCGAACCACTGTTAATGCTAATGCATCCAAGTGTTGTCCGATGTCAGAATTATTTTTTAAAATATATTCTAAGCAGGCAGCAAACTCTTTATCTTGCCGGCTATCAATACTAAATGAACAATATCTGAACACATGTACAAAACTAGCGGACGAAAAGAATTTAGGATCAAAATTGGTAATAAAATTTAAAGCCTGGCCAGGAGCATCAAAAAGTAAGTTGCAAAATTTTTTACTTAATAATTCATCCGGTAACTTTGACAAAATATTAGGAAATTCATTTTTTTCAATAATTGCTTCTAAGCTTTGAAAAATGGTTTCTATATTCGGTTGTCCACCAATGATTATTTTTACCCAATTCAATTTTGTTTCTGCCGGATCCTTATCAGAAGCTATTCTCTTTTTGATTAGGCCGAGCAATTCAAATCGCCGGTTATTAGTCCCAAAATTAGGATTAAAGATCTCTCCGACTAAATCCATTTCTGTATAATTAACCTCTACAGCGCCTTTAGCTAACTTCTCGCCAGCTTTTACGGCATGATCCGCGCCTGAAGGAGGAATAGAGGTCCTGACTGTATCAAACTGTGTTTCAGTAGTCCCTTTCTTTAGTTGCTGGTTTGCAGCCGCACTCTCAGCTTTTTGAGCTGCTTTCTTGTGACTAGCTTTATCATCTCCCATTAGATTTTTCTCAATTCCCTCCATTTTCATGGAAGATTGAGACATATCATCAGGTTTTCTTATCGGTGTTGTCATAAAATAACTATAGTTAGTTTTTTTATATTATAAATTATTATTTATGATTAATACCATATAAAAACAATCTCTTAATTCAAAAATAAAATAATCTGCATATTTTTCCTTGTCCCTATTGTCTCAGCTCTTTTGAAATGAATGAAAACACACTTTTGTGGTGGTAACCTAGTAATTTTTACTGAAGTAAAATAAAGCGGGGGTTTTTATAATTTCTAATTCTCTTAAAAAAAGTGATTATAATGTCAGGCATTCAATTAAATCTCATGGGATTTATTAGTCATATTCCTCATCCAGGAAGCCAACATTTGTTTACAACAATTAGTTATTATTAATTTACGAAGGAAAAAATAATGAATAAGATTAAGTGTACACGAAAATTACATTTTTGTGCCGGACATCGTGTCATGAACCATGAAAATAAGTGTGCTACAGCTCATGGTCACAATTACTATGTGCATCTTGTAGCGGAAGCTCCTAATTTAGATTCAATTGGGCGGGTCATTGACTTTTCTGTATTAAAAGAAAAAGTGGGAGCCTGGATCGATGATCACTGGGATCATACGTTTTTAGTTTGTGATCAGGATGAACTGCTCATACAAACCTTGCGCTCATTACCAAGAAAAAAAGAACCTTTTATCTGTCCTTTTAATCCGACAGCAGAGGAAATGGCAAATTATTTGCTGCGCGTGGTTTGTCCTAAAGTGCTGGATGGCACTGAAGTTGTTATTACAAAAGTCATTGTTTGTGAAACTGACAACTGCTCTGCAGAAGCTAATTTATAATGGAGAAAAATATGTTAGATAAATTCATCGCAATAGAGCCGGTTTGCTGTAATAAATATCAAACTAAAATGAATGAAAATGTGCCCTACCCCTACCTGGGGAACGAATTATCCGAACAGGAGAAAATCGAGACAATTGAATACCATTTTAGACACATTTTGCAAGCTATTGGAATGGATCTCAATGATGACTCCTTACAAAAAACACCCCATCGCTATGCAAAAATGTTGGTTAAGGAACTCTTCCAGGGGTTAAACGATAAGGCTTTTCCTTCCATTACAACGCAAGACAACAAATTTCATTACAAACAACCATTAATTGAATCGCATATCAGCATTCAAAGCGTGTGCGAACACCATTTTGTGCCTATACTTGGTTATTGTCACATTGCTTATATTCCTAAAGATCGCGTAATTGGTCTGTCTAAATTAAATCGTGTGGCCAAGTATTTTGCCAGACGTCCTCAGGTCCAGGAGCGATTGACAAAACAAATCAGTACAAAATTGTGTGAAATATTAGAAACCCCGGATGTTGCAGTTGTGATCGATGCCTTGCATCTTTGTGTTCGGATGAGAGGAATTCAGGATCAGGATGCATTAACGCGGACAATGGATCTGGGAGGGGTATTTACTCAGGATTCTTTTCGTAATGAATTTCTTTCTCATATTCCCAAGTTATCGGAGATGAAGCTGTGATTTCTACAAAACACAGTCGGGTAGTTTGGGATATCCTTCCAGAGGATTTTAATCAAAATGGTCATCTGCAAAAGTTGATCAATTCGGTTAAGGAAAGCGATTTTGAAGAGCTTGTAGAAACAGAGATTCAACGTACCGCCCGATTCCTTGAAGAGTGGGAAAAACAGCTACTTCACGAAAATCAGTCTGCTGCTATTCCTCCCTTGCAGTCACAAGAGATTGATCTGACTCAATTATTTCGGAAGACTCCACAATTAAGTGGGGTTATCTATCTTTCTCACAACTATGTGATGTCTGAGGCGTTATTTGAAGAGTTTCCTCAAAATAAACGCCATCTGACAGATCGGGTAGTCCACGAAAGAATCCAACAACACTTACCGGCATGGCAAGATTTAACATTTTCCTTTCCGCGTCAGTATAAGTTTGATGGATTTTATAATAGTTGGGGTTTTGTGCGAATTGAGCGATCAGACGCCGAAATTAATGGGAAGGCTGTTCTCTTGAGTGTGAATACACTGGACCCTCATATTATGGCTTTAATGAAAAAACATGAATTCACTCATCTTGCCGAACTATATAATCGGGCCTGGGATGGAGCAATTCATGATTATATTCATCATATTGCCCTCTATACAAATCCTTCATTTGGAATCGGAAAACTCTCTCCTATGTCTTTAGCGGATGAGCATCATCTCATAGATGGCTGGGGTTCAAATATGTTGGATACATTCAATTATGAATACTGGGCCCATTTTACACACCGTTTGATCACGGAAAAGGTTTTAACACAGGATGAAAAAGAGAAAATTATTTCTCATGCTATCCAATATTTTAATGAAGTGAGTGTTTTCTTATCAATTCTCCTTAAAGATCACTCCATTAAATTTGTTCAGCGTGTAAGTAATTACTTAGTGCATATTTATTTGTGGCCAATTCATGTTCTGCTTCATTCTTTAGATCCTCTATTCGAAAAACTAATTGATGCTGTGGGTCAGCTTCAAGTAGATTTTAGTGTAGATCTAAGGCATGAAGCGGCAATCAAAATGCAGCTATCACAAGAAAATGAAAAGACACCAGACCATCCTCGCGTAATTGCATTAAAGGAACTAGTTAAGGGATTGCGTTTGCACGAAAAGATAGAGAACCCTTCGCAGAATATAACGTGGCTAGACCTCATGCGCCTTAGTGTCGATATGATTGTGCAAAGAGGCGTTTATGAAAAATGGTTTCATCATCAACATGTCCTATATAAAAATACTCCTACCCATCCTCACATAGTTATGTTGCATATGATAAAGATCCTCTCTGAAACATTTCCGCGATTTATGCAAAAACAAGCATCGATTCAACCTTATACCCTAAAGGGGATTGTACCGTGACCGGAAGTGATTATTTTGCAGATATTGTGGGGCTGAGCGGTGTATCAATCATTCTTATAACTTATTTCCTGTTGCAAGCGAGCTATATAAAAGTGAGCGATCTGAGCTATTCCCTAATTAACGGGATCGGATCTTTATTGATCATGTATTCTTTGTTGCACAATTGGAACACAGCATCCGTGGTTATTGAAATTGCCTGGTTTTGTATTAGTTTATACGGAGTATTAAAAGCATGGAAAAAAAAGCAATCTCTAAAGAAAGTCTAGCAAAAAATAGTCTTCAAGATAGAACGACGCTGTTTCAAGCACTCACTCATACAGAAATTCAAGAATGGATTGGCGCCTTGACATCTGAATGGAAATTCAACCTTTCAGAGTGGTGTCTGGAAAGACAAATGTTTTTTCCTTCCTACATGGAAGAAATTCATTTTGTACTAAAGCTGGCAGAATTGGCAGAAGAAATTAATCATCATCCTGATCTGATCCTAGGTTATAAAACGATGACTATTCGTCTGAGCACACACAATATCTCCGCCGTGAGTTTAGCCGATTTTGTGCTAGCAGCAAAAATTGATAATCTAAAATAAGGAAATCTTTGTGAAATTAAAAGCTGTAGCAAGCTACAGCACTCCCAAAGAGCAATTCGCTTCGCTCATTGCTCGTAGTTAAACGTTAGCTAATTAACGAGCTGCGAGCGAAGCGAAGACAACTCTTTGGGAGTGCGGCAGTCCTCTGCCGCTTTTTCCTACTTCAACTCAGTGTGAACAGTCTTCCGACGAAGAGTGCTTATGATGATGCTTGTGGTCGGTCGGATGCACGAACCCAAACTGGTGGCTGGTCTGGTGATTCCAGATAAACCCGGCCAAGCCATGAGTATTATCATACACAAAATTTATACCGCCAATGAAGTGTCGGCCGGTATTCCAGTAAATAGTGTCTCGGGTCTGTACGGCCACTGAATCAGGCTGCATCGGATTGCCGGTCTGCCCTGTTGTGAATGTATAATATGCTACGGGATCGAATTGATTCGGATAGTAGACCTGAATAACATCTCCTCCTCCAACGCATGCAGGGGTTTGAGTCCCCGGACAGTTGACAAGCGGCCCTAAATTTGCTCCTGGAGGCGGATTGATGATGCCGTTCCTGATGCCGGTATCCATCACACTCTGGCCATCGCCGGAGACACCATTGACAGATACTGTCATTGACATGGGCATCCATTCAGGCAGTTTCGGAGTAGAAAATTGAGGCAAGGGTGTCAATTGGATGAATCCAGCTCTTCGTGTGTTAAAAAAAGTGAGCCCAAGTTCAACACCGTTGGGTTTGATTATGTAACCGTTGACCCAGTCTTTAGGTAGAGGAATAAGTTTTTTCTTTTTCTTAATAGATGTGAGGTTCAAGAAGGGATTGAAAGCAGGCGTTTTTAGTGGCAGAAGATCCCCTTCCCGGCCAAATCCTATCCCCATTACAGCAATATTAGCGGGGGTTAACATTTGTCCATCTTGTACCTCCTGAGTGACCAGCAAAACAGGAACATCAGATGTTGCTTTAAGAACTCCATTTTCATCGTAGATCTGCTCAGTTGCCGACCACACTGTTCCGGTTAAAGTTCTTACAAATGAGCCATCGGTATAAAAAGTTTGACCTGGGCCTAAGTTTGTGGCTCCTGGAGCGGGCGTGAACCTATCTGGCGAAGCCACGATGCCGCAAGATCCGGTATCCATGATAAATTGAGTAGAGGCATTGCCATCAAAGCCGAGATTGATGAATAGAGAATCTTCCAAACTGGCATTTGTCGCAGCATTGGCATAAGTAACAAAAACGCTGGTTTTTCCCTTGTAGCGGCTGTTATCAGCCATACCGAACGTTGGCATGACAATTAGTAATGCCAGGAACAGGCCTAACAATGTCTTCATTGACTTCATGACTACCTCCAAATACTGCGCAGTTGTGATACAACTGGAAACTAGCAGAAGGCTTATTTTTCTTCAAAAAATTTATATTATGTTTGTTAAAATAGACAAAGGGAATTCAGAATTCAGAATTCAGAATTCAGAATCCAGAATAAAAAACTGTCTCCGTTGACTTGTATTCCGTATTCCTTATTCTGGATTCTGAATTCTGGATTCTGAATTCCCCACTTTAATTCTAATTAAAAATTAACTTATAATGTTTTATTTTACATAATTGATTAATAAGTTATAATGAAATTAAAAGTTAATTTTATCTGTAACAATAAAATTATAGGTAATATATGGCTTTTGATCCCAAAGTTGCAGTGAGTAATTGGAATGCTGCCTTAGAAAATTTAAATGCCCAAATCAATTCTGATGATCCCATTGAAAAACGCCTAGATCATATCAACGATATAGTCAATGAGCTGGCCAATGATCGGTTTGATGTAAATCCGCAAGCCCATCAAAGGATCATTGAACTTCAAGGTGAAGTCAATCAATTAACAGCTCAAACAAGCATCTCCAAAGAACAAGAAGCCGACATCCTTTCCAAACTGAGAAATGTCTACAAAATTGGCAAAGTCGCTGAAGCCCAATTGCCGAGCAAACCATCACCGGCACAAGCTTCTAAAAAAGAAGACGCGATAGCTAGTATCCTTACTGATTTGTTAGGGGACACCCCAGATGTAGACATAGGTAAAGCCATGGAGCAGGCTAAAAAGGGAGACGTAGAGGCTGCTGATGACAACGCTAAGGCTGTGATGGAAAGGTCTGAAGAAATGCGAGAGATCCAGGGAATCTTTGATGAATTCTCAACCTCGTATAAATTAGATACTATTGCAAACCAAGTAGATAATTATAAAAGTATTTATGTAGAGCTTAAAACCAAACTGGCCTCTTTGGAGTATAATCAAGCATTTTTAGATGAATTCCCTGAAACAAGCAAACTAATAACAGCACTTATTGACTCAGATAAACCTGGGCCTCCAGGCAGCCAAAGAAATATGGCTGAAATACGTACCAAATTAAATGAAATCTATGAAAGTTATAAAACAGAACAATCTCCTCACATAAGCGAAAATATCAAGCTTTGGGAATACTTATTTCATCAAATCCTGGATAGACCTCCTTCAGGTTCCTATGAAACGCAATTGAAAGACATCCGGCTTCCCTTGCGACAGCTGCTTGACTTCACCTCGTTTAGAAAGGATTTGCCATCTATCTACGATAAAATCCAATCGATTTATGCTGAAGTTGAGTCGGCATTAAAACCCGATCCTTCACAATATGGCCCTCCGCCTAGCATACAGAGCATTTTGCAAAAAATCCAAAAAGCCTACAACGAATATAATTCACTAAAAGAAACCGCGGTTACTACAATTTTACCAAGAGATGTTTTGGGAATTATTGCCGGACAAGCTGTAGGGGCCAAAGGAGGCAGCCAAGCTGTCACTCAAATGGACCGGCTGGGATTTTCCACAGCTTTTGCAAGGACGGCTAAAGATGCCAGGACAACGGCGGAATATCTAAGTGAATATGCTGGATTAAAACATTTGGATCTAAATCTATTAAAAAGGGCCGGCAAAGAATTACATAAGCTTGATTTTGGTTTTACCCCGTCACCAACTGATCTTGAACAAATCAAACAAGTTTGTCCAAATATCAGAAGTATTCGCTTCAGTTATGGTACCGATCTTACAGACCAAACGCTATTAAAGATTGCTCAGCTCTTCCCTGATCTTGAAGAAATTCGCTTGCCATCTGATGTGTCTAATATTAGCGATGAAGCCTTCAAACAATTCTTCTCTCAATGTAAGAATATTATTGAGGTTGATTCCTCTGAAATGCCTCCAAGGTTATTAAATATTATAGCTGAAAATTGTCCAGACTTGCACAATTTTACTCCTTTTGAATTTTCAGAATTTAGCGATAAAACCGTTGCAAACTTGCTAAAATTTAAATTTATTAAACATTTATTCTTATCAGAAACAGAAAATATCTCTGAGGCACAGCTGAAGACCCTATTAAGTCAGCCTCTCATTAATCTCGAACATCTTAATTTAAATATTAAACCTTCCAAAGAGCTCTTGAGTTTGATCGCAAAAAATTGCCCGAGACTTGAAGGCATCATTTTATCCCACCTAGATACATTTAATGAAGATGACCAAAAGATGTATGCAGACCTGCTGCCGGGAGTAAAATATATTCTAGTTTTAAGCAAGGACATCAAAACTCTTTATAATAAAACACCTGCCGCTGATGAGTAGGTAATAAATCTTCTTAATAAAAAGGTGGTCATATGTCTATAGATCCAAGTTATGCTCCTATTGCCGGGTTAATAGATAAAATATCTACTATAGTTTCAGAAGATGAGAAAGTTCTCTCTGCAAGAAAAACGAAATGGCCTGCATATCACCAAGATACTAGAACAAAGCTCAAAGAGGTTGATGCTGAAATTCAAAGCTTGATTGCGTCAGACACTGTAGCTACATATGCATCTAAACTTGAAAGAGTTCACACTTGTATAGAAACTTTTGTGAAATCGGATGAATTGCTGGAAAAAGTTTTTTATGAAAGAAAGGGAAAGCCGGAGATTCGAGGAGAGAGTGCGGAGGGAGAAAGAGTGACTCAAATTTATAATGATCGATTTAGAGATTTAAAAGGAGTCTCTCTTAATATGCTTTTGATTAGACCTCGTCCACAAAGTGCTCAAAGCCTATTATCAGCTATAACAAAAGATGAAGAATCTCATGAAAAGACAACAGATGATCTCGAATCTCATGAAAAAATAACAGAGCCATTTGAGCAGTCTCTTGCTGAATGGAATTTGGAAGAAGAGATCCCAGTAATACCAGATAATACCAACCCGCTGCCTCCAAAAAAGAAAGGTGATGAACCTGATAATAAACAAATCTCCAAGTGACTCAACAGAAACGGACAATAACGGGCTGATACGGACAATAACGGACGATAACGGACAAGAATAAACGACCAAAACGACCGAACGACCTTAAGGACCTTAACGACCTTAGAGACAATAAGGACAGCCAAGGACTTAATAGACGTAGTTTTAGTCCTTTAGGTCCTTTTCCGTCGTTATTGTCCTTAAGGTCGTTAAGGTCCTTAAGGTCGTTCGGTCGTTTAGGTCGTTTATCTTTAATTCTAATTAAAATTCAACTTATATGTTTTATTCTATATAATTGTTTAATAAGATATAATGAAATTAAAAGTTAATTTTATCTGTAACAATAAAATTATAGGTAATATATGGCTTTTGATCCCAAAATTGCAGTGAGTAATTGGAATGCCGCATTAGAAAATTTAAATGCCCAAATCAATTCGGATGATCCCATTGAAAAACGCTTAGATCAAATCAACGATATAGTCAATGAGCTGGCCAATGACCGGTTTGATGTAAATCCGAAAGTCCATCAAAAGATAGTTGAGCTTCAAGGAGACATCAATCATCTAGCGGCACAAACAAGCATCTCCAAAGAACAAGAAGCCGACATCCTTTCCAAACTGAGAAATGTCTACAAAATTGGCAAAGTTGCTGAAAACCGTATGCCAAGCAAAGCATCACCGCCACAAGCTCCTAAAAAAGAAGACATAGTTGCGCTTCCAGTTACAGCTCAGCCTAAGGAATCGGCCGAAGTAGACATCAACAAAGTCATGGAAATGGCAAAAAAAGACGAAGTCGATAAAAAAACTGACGCTGTGGTTGCTCTTAACGAGAAGGCTTTATTTAAACAAATTCTAGAGAAACCTCTCACAGGTTCATATGAAACACAATTGAAAGAAGTTCGTCTAACTCTTCGCCAGCTGCTCGATATACCCTCGCTAAAAAATGATTTCCCCATCATTTACCAAAAAATTCTATCAATCTATGATGAAGTCGAAACAGCTTTGAAAGCCGATCCTGCAGAATATGGTCCTCCTCCCAGCATGAAAAGCATTTTGCAAAAGGTGCAAAATGCCAATCGCGACTATGGGAATGCTATGGCAGTAAAGGCACGGCTTGATCAGATAAAAGCCATCGAAAAAGTTTTAGATGAAGTCTCCACGCCTGATATGATAGATAGGGTAATCAGAGATCATCTTTATTCCATTAAAAACAACTTAAATTCTTTATTATTAGAACCTTTTGACGAGGCATTTAGAAATGAATTTCCTGAAACAAGAAAACAAATTGTAGAATTTAATGCATGTAACAATCAGAAAAATTATGCCGAAATACGTTCCAAATTAAATGATATCTATAAAAGTTATAAAACAGAACAATCTCCCTACTTGAGCGAAAATATCAAGCTTTGGGAATACTTATTTCAACAAGCGCTTGAGAGAAGGCCTTCAGATCCGTATGAAAATCAATTAAAGGCAATCCAGCTTCCTTTGCGCCAGCTCCTTGACTTCTCTTCGTTTAGAAAGGATTTACCTTCCATTTACGAAAACATTCAATCGATTTCGGATGAAGTCGAATCGGTATTAAAAGGCGATCCCTCACAATATGGCCCTCCGCCTAGTATAAACAGTATTTTGCAAAAAATCCAAAAAGCCTACGATGAATATAATTTATTAAGAGAAACCGTCGTTGCCAAAATTTTACCCAAAGATGTTTTGGGCATTATTGCCGGACAAACTATAGAAGACAAAGGCGGCCAAGAGTCTATCGCCCAAATGGACCGGTTAGGTTTTTCTACAGCATTTTCAGGGACTGCCAATGATGCCAGGACGGCAGCTGAATACCTGAGCAAATACCCAGGCTTGTCGCACTTGGATCTTAATTTATTGAAAAGGGCCGGCAAGGAATTACATACCCTTTACTTACATTTTACCCCATCAATTTCCGATCTTGAACAAATAAAGCAGGTTTGCCCCAACATCCGAGATATAAAGCTTCATATTGTCGATGATCTCACGGATCAAATTCTTATGAATATTGCGCAAAAATTTCCAGATCTTGAAAACATCTCTCTTCCATCTGATATGTCAAAAATTAGCGATGAGGCATTAAAACAATTTTTCAGTTTATGCACAAATTTAAAAAAAGTTTATATCTCTGAGATGTCTCCAAATATATTATCTTTATTAGCTGAAATTCGCCCCGATTTACACCAACTTGGATATTATGAATTAACAGGATTTAGTGACAAAACCATCACTGACTTACTAAAATTTAAATTTGTTAATAAGATAAATTTAAAAAAAGGTGAAAATATATCTGAAGAGCAATTGACAAGGCTTTTTAGCCAGCCTTATATTAATGTTCAATATTTAGATCTGGGCTTCAAACCTTCCAAAGAAATCTTAAGCTTAATTGCAAAGAACTGTCCGTATCTCAGAACTATTTTAATAATTGATCAAGATATATTCAATGATATCGATCAAAAGGCATTCGATGAACTTCTGCCACTTCTGCCTGGCTTAAAACATCTTCTAGTTCTAAATAAGAGTGTCGACGTGATTTACAAAAAAGCTTTTAACGCCGGATGATTTGCAGATATATGTAAACGTCTTTTTATAAAAATGGGTATGAATAACGTTTAGGTATCTGAGATATATTTCAAATGGGGACAATGAAATTTTTTGCATCAAAATATTGCTCAGAAATCATCGTTAATCTAAAAGCTGCAGCACTCCTGAATAACGTCGTTATTTTCCCGTCCCAACTGGTGGCTCATGCTAAGTTATCAATTACATACACATTAGCCCGTAAGGGCGTCTCTTAGGATAGCCCAGGTCAAGTGCGAGCGCGTAAGCGCGAGACACGCAGGCCTGGGTAAAGGAACATTTTGAAAATGAGCCCCACAGGGGCGGCTCTCTTGATTGAGCCGCCCCTGTGGGGGCTTTATTTCCAAACATCATCTTTACCCAGGCCTGCGTGTCTCGCGCTAAAGCGCTCGCACTTGACCTGGGCTATCCTAAGAGTCGCCCTTCGGGCTAATGTGAATGTAATTGTCTCTGCAAGAAAAATCAAAGTACCTAAACACGTTACCTAATGTTGTGAGCAGCGCGGGAGCGGCTGCTCTGGTGTTCCAAAGAGCAGTCTCGCCGCGCTCGCTGCTCATAGTAAAATGTCCTTGTGGGTTAGCCTGAGCGAATTTTTTGCAGCTGGCCGGAGTGTTTGGCGGTATACAGGGCTTCAAGTTGGTCTGAAGTGGATAAATGAGACATATTCGGCCATTTAATGTGGGCGGGCAACGTGCTGGGCTCGAAAAAGTAGGTAAAAAAGTCCTTGTAATCTGACAATGGGAAAGTGATATCCAGCACAGCGGCCGATCTGCGTATTCAGGCCGTCCCGGCCTGATGTTCAATAAAGGGTAAGCCTGCCACTGCCAGTTTTATAACACAGCTTTTTAGACATTCATCAAGGTCAGGCTGGGACGGCCTGAATACGCAGATCGTCCGCACTTGTGCACTGGCGTATTCTAATTCTTATTGACAAGAAGATCATTCATGCAGATATTTCCATTTCTAATTTCTTCTGCAAAAAGTTAAATTTTCAGGACGCCAATGCGTTTTAATCATATCATTTTCATCGCTATCATTTTCTTTACATTTGTCTTTATCAATACAGAGTCCAAGGTACAAATGGGGATCATCACGGACTCTAAATATGTCGGTGATAGAGAGGTTGCCTGGCGCATTAAAGTTGCTGCCGAAAGATTAGGCTGGGAAGCTCATATAGACGAAAGCGGGGGTAAAAACTTGCGGATGAAAAAACTAGATTTCGCAATATGCATGCTTCCGAACAATACTTTTACATCAAATTGTCCTATTTATTTAATGATTTTCCATCCATTTCAATATTTGGATAAGAATCGTCTTTTGCTTCCTTTTTATGAAAAATACGATGGCTATTTGCTCACTATTCATGATCGGGACATCATTAGAAAGACTGCTTGGCACAAAAAGAAAGTATTTCATTTCATTCCTTTCTATCCAACAATTTACAGCACACCTTACCGTGAACTCGATTTTAGGGATTTAGTTGTGATGATTCCTGTATGGAGCAATCGCTTAAATGATCCAAAATTCAAAGCACTCTACAAGTTGCTGAGCGACTCCGAAACAGCTAAATTTTATGGGATTCAAAAGAATGCAAGTATGGTCGCTAAAGGGTATATGGGATCAATTCCTTTTGATGGCGTGTCGGTCCTTGAAATTTTGCAAAAGCATGGCATAGTGCTGGTGTTTCATTCAGACATTCACAATACGGAAAAAATTCCGTCATCGCGTATTTTTGAGGCGGCAGCAGCGTCTAACATCATTATCTGTGATCAAAATGAGTTTGTACAAAAGCATTTCGGTGATTCGGTTTTTTACATTGATACCAGTTTATCTGAGAATGAAATCTTTGATCAAATCCAACAACATTTGAAAACAATTAAAGAAGCCCCTGAGATTGCTCACGAGATGGCCAAAAAAGCACATGACATCTTTATCAAAAACTTTACAATGGAAAATCAGCTGTTGAAATTGGAAGAAATGCATAAAAAGATCAAAGTTACAAAAAGAGGCTAAATGCTAAGGTTCATCGTTTTAATAGTCCTAGCACTCAATATTAAGATTGAAGCAGTTGAATTCGTCCTTTTTACACAGCCTAAAACTGGCACGCATTTGCTTATCCCAATTTTGGAGGAATTAACAAATAAGCACGTCTACTGGGCTCCTGAGTTTACAAAAAATGGAGCTATTCTTACAGACTATGAAACAGCAGCTAAAGATCCTTGCAACTATCTTTTTACCCTTCGCAAGTTACCGTGGACACGAGATACTATGGATTTGGTTTGGGAAATTAATAGGACAAAACAATCCTTCTTGCATCTGCATGCCCCTTATTCAGTCGCTATGGAAAAATATTTGGAGGAAAAGCAGTGCATTAATTTCTTTATCACCAGGGATCCTAGGGATACCGTTGTCTCTTTGCTGAATCACTACAAAAATATAGATTTCAATGATAAAGAGGTGGAAGCGATTTCAGATGAGGACGAGCGCTTGCTTTATATGATTAAAAAAGAGTCCAGGCTGCAAACGATCCACTTTATGAATTGGCTTAAATCGCCTGTTTGCTGTGTTTTATCTTTTGAGAAACTGATGGGGGCCCATGGTGGGGCAGCAACAGATTATGATGCGATGAAAGAAATGCGCAAAATAGCTAAAGCGCTTCAAATGACAATTTCCGACAAAGATTTAAAAGCTGTGTATTTGAAACATTTTGGCCACGGGTGGAATTTTTTTAAAGGCAAAGCGGGAACTTGGAAAGAGTACTTCAATGATGGCCATAAAGCGGCTATAAAAGAAGAAATTGGCTATTTATTGATTGAACTAGGTTATGAAAAAGATTTGGAGTGGTAGGATGCTTCGTTATATTTTTATGTTCCTTACACTTACTTATGCATCAATAGCTTCTTCAAATGTTGTGAATTATATACAGCCATCGAAAAATGAGAATATAGTGTTCTTTTTATCGACGCCTAAATCAGGCACAAATGTGATCACCGGTTCTTTATCTGCCATTACACGAAAACCCATTTCGTGGTTCTATTGGGGCAATAGCATTATGGACCCTGCATCTAAGAACCGTGAACATATTTCTTATAATCGGCTGGGTCTAACTTTAGATACTGACATTCCGCTGCTGTATCGCACACACTATCAATTCAATGAACTATCGCTTGTGAATTCTGAAAAAAATAAACTGATCTTTGTCACCAGGAATCCGAAAGAACTCTTGTATAGGAAATTTTTGTTGGAGAAAAAAGCGAGTGAAATCCCGGATAAAAAATTCATCGAGGAGTTCTTGCTTAAATATTTAAAGGCTTTTGAAATATTTGAGCATTGGAATGAGCATACTCGCATGTTGGTCTTTTACGAAGACTTTATAGTCAACGATGATGCATGCCTAGTTCAAATGCTTAATTTCATGAATGAGCCCCTCAAATATTATGAGGACTATCTCACCCATAAGCAAGAATACCTGGATAGACTGCTGCAGAGTTATAGCAAGCAGCATCAGCACAATAATGGCGGAGCTTCCTCCAAGGGGGGGCCAAAGCCAATTTATTATACTAGAAATGCTTCCAGGGAAACATTGTTGGAAATCGATGAATTTATCAAAACAAATGCTCCTGCAATTTGGGTAAAATATCTTAAGCGCTTTGAGGAACTTTAAGTAAAAAGTGAACCGTTGTATTTTTTTATTTATTTTCTTTCTTCAATTTTCTGCACATATTGGAGCTTTGCCGGCTAAGTATAAGCTGTATTGTTTTTACACTCCTGATTTTGAGAATCTTTATAAAGATTACTTTTTACCTAGTTTGAAGGATG
>Ga0207147_1012_pt1 | contig 47662 bp, 26 predicted proteins | sample Alteio_BWMinHeat_33_FD_153551 | JGI IMG/M metagenome (GOLD analysis project Ga0207147, IMG submission 153551) | Enriched cells from forest soil in Barre Woods Harvard Forest LTER site, Petersham, Massachusetts, United States -... | ecosystem: Environmental > Terrestrial > Soil > Temperate forest >... | reverse complement strand
GACAGATCAGATTGCTGTTTCAGTATATTTTCTGACATTTCAACAATTAACTTCGCAAGAAATTCTTCACTTTCAGAAAGACGTTTTAAATGTTTGATGGTAAATTCCAAAATTTCTTTAAAATCATTTGAAGCTGCTTCTTGTTTATCTGAGTAGCATTTTAGAATTTTTAAAGAAATAATGATTTTGTCTATTGTTATAGATTGCAAATCACTTGCAGTCTCATTTTTCCACAATTCATATATCTTACTAAAGTTTTCGTTATCATTCGCATCAATTAGAGATTCGAGAACCTGCCAGCCAAGCCTGTCCTGTTTAGGAAGAAGTAGTTTAACATCTTTATTTTGATAAAATTTTTGGGCTAAAAGACTATTATATTTTGAAACTAATTGGATGAATTTCTCTAACGCAATGGAAATATTTCTGTGGACTATGCTTTCTATTTCCTCAATCACATTTCCATCAGTAAAGTCAGGAACTTCAGTTAGAATTTTTGAAAAACTGCTAAATTGAGCGTGGATTTCAGTGTTATTATTATTTGAGACTAAGATAGTGATCAAGGCTGAAAAAATAAAATTCTGCAGTTCCTTTTGATGTTTTTTCTGTTCCATCAACAATATGAGCAATTGACGGGATAGTCGGATTCTTTGAGCATTGCCTTGATTGAATAATTTTTTAGTTAAAGAAAGAATATTCGAGAATAAGTTTTCATCAAGTTCTCTATTTTCAAAGATCTTCAATGTTGCTAATGCTGCATTTAGAAAGCCATTTTTTAACTCTTTTTTTATAACCTCTTCAAGCCAGAAGGTATAAGGTGCGACTATATGTGTAGCCTCAGATACATCCAGAACATTACTCATTAAGAATAAACCATCAGGGGGATCTATCTGTTGAAAGTGGTTAAGGCAATTGCCAAAGAAAGTTCGCATAAACGCTTTCTTAATTTCTAGCTCTTTAGCCAAATCTTCAGTAACTTTCCAACTTTCCACCTCAACTAAAAATTTGCTGAGACATACGAAAATAGGGAAACTTTTTGTGGTCAAAAATCTGTCATATAGGGTGCCAATAAGCTTTGAATAAATATTCTGTTCAGTAATTTCATCATCTTTAATGAACTGAATAAAATTGATGAATGCCTTCAAGGTTTCCAAATTATCTGATGCCGCGGATTCCCTGAAAATCATCAACAGCGAGTTATTCAAACACACCCGATGGTCTTTTTTTTCTTTTAGCCATTCTTGAACTTTTGGTTCGTTCAACTTACTTTTTAAATCTTCGATGTTTTGTATATTTCGATTCGACAAGCAATTGATAAGGTTTTTTAAAAATTCTGTAACGACATGGTTTTGAACCGCCTCTTCCTTATGACAGAGATTTTCAAGTATGACTCTGTTGAGGCTCTTTTTTATTGTCGGGGCATCGGTCAAAGTGCTTTTGTTCATTTCTTCAGAAATGATTTTGATAAATGAGCCAGGCACCTGGCTGCTGCCAGTTTGAATCGATAGCATTGAAAATAATGGTTCTTTTCTCAATGCTTCCAGAGCCAGTTTAAGGAACGGTTCTACATTCGTCAGATCTTGCTCCGACACATTGATGTCCATCATAATATTTTTCAGAAGTTCATCAAACTCTTTATTGGTGCTTTCAAGAAAAAATCTTCGCGACTTGAAAAAATCTTCCAGAATTTTTAAGGGGTTCTGTTCCACCCAGAAATATTGAGTTTTGAAGGAAATATGAGGGCGAGGGGTGTCTTTGTTTTTGGAAAATTTAAAGATATATCCTTTCAACAGATTATTATCTTTTAGCCATTCAATCAAAAATATCCCTTTGATTAAAGCCAAAGCGTTCTTAAGTTCTTTTGTGTTTTTGGATAGAAAATCCGAAAGAACATTGGCATGAGATTGTTTCATCTCTACCCATATCTCGCATAGAAGTTGGCAAAAACCTTCCCTTTCCAGTTGTCCGGGTATTTTTTCAACTAATGACAAAAAATTTAGAAAATAGATCATCTTTCCTGAATGATTCTCAGGCGCGTAATGATTACTTAAATTCTTTTCAAACTTTTCTTTGAACTGTTTTTTTGCAAAAGGGCTTTTGAAATCATAGGCTGCTATCAATTTGTCTAAAGCAACTTTGAAAATATCGACATCCTTTGGGCCTAAAATAATAAAGCCTTGAGTTAACTTATGAGCGAAACGGAAAAGGAGGTCTTCAAGAACGTTAGGATCATTTATCACGAGTTCTCTGTGGCGCAATGATGTTAAGGCCTCCTCGTATGGATGTCCTAAGCAAAACGCTGTGGATTCATTTAACTTATTGAGATCCTTTAAAGGTATGTAAAAACTATCCGATGGCGACAGATGGCAAGGAGCATTATTGCTTGTGAGAATGAATTTTAGATCTATGCCACCCAACCCATAAAATGCAAACTGACCCTTCACGAGCTTCTTATTGCAAAAATAAAATTCCCTAATGACGGCCTCATCGATTGCAGTCTTGCAACGCAACATGACAAATTTTTGCAGACGAGAAAGAATATCTTTGAAATGAAGAGAGGAATTAACAAAAAAGGTTAAGTCAATATCTGCAAATTCCAATTCTGCCAAAACATGACAAGCCGCCCCGCCTGTGAGGTAAGCTGTCTCAACAATCGTATCGCTTATAGTTGCATTTAAAAATTTGAATAATTCCAGAAACGTAAATTCTATAGGTTTTAAATCTAATTTTGAGCCGATTTTTGGCGTTAAAACAAATTTTTTAGTCGGGTTTAAAAGATTCCTTAGCCGGGCTATCTGTTTATCGTCTAACTTATGATAGTCTCTTTTAGATGAGAATTTATCTACCGAAGGTATCGGTTCAATGGCCTTATTATGAATTGGCGAAACAGATTTAATGGATGGATTAGTAGAAATGCTCATTAAGCTATCTTTTTCGCAATTAAAATTATTAAAAACACAGAAGTTTAATTGATTTTCCATTTTTTTGTATATAAAAATGAGCAATGAGCAATGAGTGATGAGCAATGAGACCTAGCTATGATCAGCGAGCGAAGCGAGACTGATCTTTGGAGTGCTGCAGCTTGCTGCAGCTTTTAAATTACACAATCCGGAAATAGAAAAACGTAAAGTATCAATATCATAATGCTATTTATTGTCATCATAATGGCATGGCATTTTTATCAACGAATTTTTCTGTATGTTCGTGAAATTAAAAGCTGCAGCAAGCTGCAGCACTCCTGAGTAACGTCGTTATTTTCCCCTCCCGACTGGTGGCTCATGTTAAGTCATCAATTACATTCACATTAGCCCGTAAGGGCGTCTCTTTCGATAGCCCAGGTCAAGTGCGAGCGCGTAAGCGCGAGACACGCAGGCCTGGGTAAGGGAACATTTTGAGAAAGAGCCCCACAGGGGCGGCTCTCTTGATTGAGTCGCCCCTGTGGGGCTTTATTTCCAAACCTAATCTTTACCCAGGCCTGCGTGTCTCGCGCTTACGCGCTCGCACTTGACCTGGGCTATCCTAAGAGTCGCCCTTCGGGCTAATGTGAATGTAATTGTCTCTGCAAGAAAAATCAAAGTACCTGAACACGTTACCTAATGTTGTGAGCAGCGCGCGAGCGGCTGCTCTGGTGCTCCAAAGATCAGTCTAGTTTCGCTCGCTGATAATAATAAAGTCTTATTGTTCACAGCTCATAACTTAGCGATGTCATTGTAGTTGTCATTCTGGATTCTGGATTCTGGATTCTGAATTCTGGTTTCTGGATTCTTGATTCCTTTAGTGTTCTCTCTGTCTATGTGAATCATTTTTTTTGGGCAAGGACATTGGCAACGTCACGAGCAAAGGCGGTTCGGGACATTTAGTTTGTGCTGGTAATTTCAAGGAACTTACTGGCATCACTGCTTTGAACTTCTAAAGTGACAACTCCTTGGCCTTCAGTAAATAAATGATTGATAGGTTTTTTAAGTTTTTCCAGATAGGCATTAATCGCATGTTGAACTGGACCTGAAGAGATTTCTGCAATAATAGGCATTGCTAAAGCCCTAAATCCTAAATGCAGCATTTGGTTAAATAAGCATTCTCGTTTAAGAGGAGCACTTTTTGCTGATTGAATCTCAGAAATTTCATAAACAGTTTCTATCAGTAAATCGTCGATTTTTTCCAGGTGCTTAAATATCCCATCAAAATTATCTATGTGCTTCTCCTGCAATGTTTTATAAATTTTTTGAAAACAATGTAGATTATAATTTTCAAGATAATCTAATGCATTATAAAGATGTTTAGCTTCTGCTAAGCCGGTATCCAAAGGCTTATCATCTAGTTCAATCATTTCAAATAGCGATTTTTTTGCCAGGCTTTCGTCAGTTACGTGTTTTAAGTGCTTTGAAAGAGCTTTATCGAATGAACTGGAATATTTAATTTGAGCAGAGTGCTTTATTCTAAGTAACATGTTTCGAATAAATAGAGTTCTTTTTGTTACTTTTGCTATCAAAAGGCTTATCACGCCTTTCATTCCTTCATCAACTACGCTTTTTTCATCAAACTGTGTGAATGCTTTTTTAAATATTTCGAAGAAAACTTTTACGTGTACCAGGGTATTATTCGCTATGTCTAGAGTTAAAAAGTAATCATATGCTTGTAGCGTAAAAGTCATGAAAGGAGCTGCGCCCTTAAAATCCCCATCTTTGAAATTACCAAAAGGCACAATCATGTTTTCAATGCGCTTTGGATCAACTTGTTTTTGTAAGAAAAAATGCAAACTCAAGAGAGACATTTCAATGCTTAATTTATAAAACTTATCTATCACACACGACTTAAGGAAGGCGTTTGTTATTTCATTGATAGGATCAAATATAAGTTCATACTTTTTTGTGGAAACGAGGTTGTGAAATCTTGGATGAAACTGTAATGCAAATTGGAATATGGCCTCAGCACCCATATTTTTATTATATTTTTCATAAACAGGCAAACAGGCTCGAACTCTCCGAAATCGGAGAAGAATTTCTTGAGTCTCTGTGTGACGTATATCCAAATACCCTAAAACATTACGTAATGGTAACAAAACTTCCTGCGTTATATTGGTTGCAAAAATCTCCAGCTCTTTTCTATTAAATAACTCGCTTTCTAAAGCAACTAATTCTTCATTTCTCGTTTGATAAGTGTGATGATGCTCTGAGATGAATATTCCTTGAAGAGCATTAAACTTTGTAAGGTTCCATCTAGAATTGGTTTGTTCTTTAAATAGAGGCAAGCAAGCAAAGATGAAATCAATAAAGGTGATTCCTTTCTCTCTATTTTCTTTTTTCTGCAAAGTAGACAACAATTCCAAGACTTCTACTTCGATTTCTTCAGTGCACTTCAGCTCTTCAAAAAGTTGAAGTCTATTTTTAAACACTTTACAGAAGGCTTCTATAACGTCATGTGTAAATTTTTCGTGAGGCCAAGCTTCCAGAACCGCTATTAATGCATTAAATAATTTCGCATTTTCACGCTGATTAATTGAAATAAATCCAAAGTCATCATCGATTTTTATAAGTTCAAGAGCTTTTATTAAGTAAAGGTTATTTTTTGTTTCTTTTGAATACAACAAATAAATAGTAAAGATCATAAATTTAAATTTATAAAATCTGTCTGTTGGAAAACTTTGCAGAAGAAATGGGCTTAAATTTTCCCAAGTCTGCTTACAACATTCAACATGTAAAGAATTGCGCTTTTCTTTTGGCTCTGTGAAATATGAATAACCTTTTTTTATGATGTGTTCCAAACTAGAAATAAGATCTGTTTCGTCAAAAAGTTGGATATTGATTGATAAGAAAGTTGTAACGTACACTTTATAAAGTTCAATATCACCCCACCCATGAAAAGTTGTTTGAAATTCTTTAAAGAGAACAGCAAGATCTTTTTCATCTCGTTTGGACTTAAAGATTTTTTCCCAACAGCTCCTGAATATGGTAAAATGTTTCAAGTTTATCAAAGTCGATAAAAATTCTTTGATTGTAGATTGCTTGGCTTGTTGAAAATGATCTTGTGTAAGAGATGCAACAGCATTGCAGAATTCAAATTCATCATATTCTGACTGAAGAGAATATTTTTTTAGACTATCAATGAAGAAATTAATATCAGTCTTATCTAAGAAATTCTGAATGAATTTCCAGGCTTTTTTAATATTTTTAACGCCGATGAGCAACTTAATGATTTTTTCAATCGTTGATACGCTGCAAGCTTCTAGATTAGCTTTTTTAGCTAATAATGCCAAATAGCTGTCCAATACATTTTCAGCCACTATTTGATTATTTTCTAATTGCTTGTTGATCAATGTCTCAAATTTGGAAAATTTTTCTTCCTGGCTAAGAAAATCACTATTTAAGATCGCAATCACGTGTTCGTATTGTGTCTTGTTGCTAATTAGATTAGTGCAAATTATCAAAATCTTCTTATGGATTATTCCTTTTTCTATCTCAGTTATGTCATGGGGCAAATTGTTAATTTTTGAAACGAGGCGTTCTAAAATTTCGCCAAACTGTTGCGATGAGGATTCAGGTTTATCTGAAAACTGAGTTGCAACTTCAATGGTAATGAGTATTTCTTTAATTCCATATCCATTAATTAGTTTCTGCGATTCTGTGGACCACAGTTCATAAATTTTTTCGAGCTCCTGATTCTTTTTTTCGCAAAGCTTTTGAATTAAATCCCAACCTACATCTTTTTTGTTAACAATCAGTTCCTTAACTTTTTTGTTGGCATACATTTTTGTTGCGAGCTCGGGCTGCAAATTAGAAATTCCAATGAGGAATTTTTCCAAAGCTAAAGTGATTTTTGTGGGAATAAGTTCCTGGATTTCTTCTATATCAATGACGTTGGTAATATTAGGAATTTCATTAAGTACAGTGGCAAGCTTGTTAAATTGAGACTGAATAAATTTATTCGTATTATCAGAAATCAAGTAGGTGGTTAAAGATGATAAAATGAATGTTTGAATGTGAGGAACAAGCTGATCTTTCTGAATAAGCAAAATAAGAATTCTGCGTCCAATACGTTTTGCTTTATCAGACTTCGATTGGCAAAGTTTTTTTCCTAGTTCAAAAATTTTGTTAAGGACGTTGTCGGGAATAGGAATTGTTTCAAAAAGCTTTAAAGTGGCAATTCCGATAGTTTCAAGCAGCTCAACCTGTGCCGTGTTAAAGTCTTGTGATGAAAGCCCTTGATGATAACCCTCCATTAAATGCACATGTTGGGCATTATTTTGATCTTCTAAAATTTCACAAAGAAAGAAGAAGAAGGCATGCGGTTCAATGACGTTATAATTTTTTGTAGTGTTTAATAAAAAATTGTGGGTTGCGGTTCTATATTCGCCAATATAGCTTTTTAAGCTATCAGTTAAATCCCACTCATCAAAAGCTTCGATAAATTTTAAGATTAAGAAAGCGCTTTCATTATTTAATTTCTCTTTATAATTGTGCAGCAATGCCTGGATTAAGTTAGAATAAATAGCAGGGGAAACTAGCTGATTCTCTTTGAACAATGAGACCAATTTAATTAAGACAGTTATCGACTCCAAGCATGTATTTGAGTTATCAGAAAAAATAAGAAATAATGAGTCAGAAAAAGCGCTTGCTCGTTCTGGTTTGGAGCTTGTCCATAGGGCTATTTCTTTTAATTGTTTCTCCAAAATATTGAATAGGCTTTTTTGATTTTCAGCTGTTGGATGTGTTAGACAAGCCAATACAATTTTTAAGAAATCCGGGATTACTGGGCTTTGAATAGCTTCTTCACGACGCAGATGGAATTCGATATTCTGCTGATTTAAAGAAAACTTAATTAGAGCAAATTCTTTTAATGGTTTTGATTCCCTTAAAATTACTTTAAAGATCGGTAGTGAATAAAAGGCGCCTTTGATTTGTGGATCTAAAAGCTTTTGCAAGGGCCATTTTCTCAGTCCATCTAGGAGGGTTTTAATTAATATCGGTGTATTTTCTTCGTCAATCCTTAAATTAGAAATTCCAAAGTCTTTGATAAGTTCTGAAAGAAATTCGGAGCTCCCTTCTTTTTTTTGTCGTTCGATAAATGATCTACGAGCATTGAAAAAATTTTCCAGAATTTTAAAAGGGCTATCGTCAAGAAAGACATAATGAGTTCGCTGTGCGCTTGTAATAGAAATATAGGGTTTAAAATCTTCCTTGCTTCTTGAAAAAGGAAAAATATAACCATCAACTGTTTCTTTTTTGCTTAAGAAATCAAAAAGTAAAATGCCTTTTAGAATAGATAAGAGGTCATTCAAAACTTTCGGATCTTTTTGTATCTCGCCGGCAAGATGGTTGACATGAGGATTTTTAAATTCGACCCAGGTTTCCGCAAGAAGTTGGCAAAAGGAACTTCTGGTTTCCGTGTCAGGTATTTTATTGAGGAATGAAAGAAAATTTAAAAAATTAATCAATTTGCCAAAATGATTTTCATTAGGATAGTGGTTGGTTAAATTTTTCTCATATTTTTCTTTGAATTGTTTTCTTGAATATGGGCTTTTTAAATCATACTTTGTTACTAATCTATCTAATGCAATTTTAAAGACATCGACATCCTTGGGGCCTAAGATAACAAAACCTTGGGTCATCTTATGAACGAAACGAAAAACGAGGTCTTCAAGGGCGTTAGGGTCGTGAATAACCAGTTCCCTATGGCGCAATGCATCCAATGCTTGCTGATAGGGATGTCCAAGGCAAAAAGCAGTGGATTCATTCAACTTATTGAGGTCTTTTATTGGTATATAAAAACTATCAGACGGTGAAAGATGGCAGGGGGCGCTATTGCTGGTGAGAATGAATTTTAGATCAATGCCTCCCATCCCATAGAACGCAAATTGGCCTTTAACGAGCTTCTTATTGCAAAAATAAAAATCCCTGATTGTGTCCTCATCAATTGCAGTAGTGCATCGCAACTTGACAAATTTTTGCAGGCGCGTGAGGATATCCTTGAAATGACTGGAAGAATTCACAAAAAAGGTAAGGTCAATATCTGCAAATTCTAATTCTGCCAGCACATGGCAGGCAGCTCCGCCAGTTAAATAAGCTGATTCTATGGTGATATCTTTTAGAGTGGCATTTAAGTAAGTCAATAATTCGGCAAGTGTAAATTCGATGGGCTTTAATTCGATCTTGTATCCACTTTTAGGAGTGAGAATAAATTTTTTAGTCGGGTTTAAAAGAGTTCTTAGTCTGGCTATCTGCGTATCATCTAACTTATGATACTCTCTTTCTAGTGAAATTTTTTCTGCAGGGGGTTTTGATTCAAAGGTTTTATGAATAGGCGATATTACTGTGGAATTATTCGTAGAAAGAGACATTTTTATTAAAATACAATAGTTTAAATTATTAAAAAGCTAGAATATTAATTTAAAATTCATTTTTTGTATACAAGAAGTACATAGTGCAAAGTTCAAAGTTCAAAGTGCATAGTGCAAAGTTTAAGTTAACCTACTTTGAACTTTGCACTATGCACTATGAACTATGCGCGCATTATGCGCGCATTGCAATTTTTTCTCTTTTATATTATAATGATCCCCACATCAAAACATAATAAAATTTTTGTGACATCAAATGAAAAGCATGACGGCGTATGGCCGAGCAACAGCAGCAACACCTTTAGGAAGATTTTCAGCTGAAATCCAATCGGTCAATCGGAAGCATTTGGAAATTAACATCTTTCTTCCAAAAGAATTGCAGCGCTTCGAACCAGATATTAGGAATAAGCTTTCTACAGTGATCGCTCGCGGACAGGTAACGCTTAAGCTATTTGCTCAGTTTGAAAAGTCTTCGCCGGTTAATGTGGTTGCCAATATCCCTTTGGCGATAAAATTAAAACAGGCTTTGGAATCTATTGCAAAAGAGCTGAATATCAAAGAAGACATTACTTTGGAAATGCTGGCTGACAAAGAAGAGCTGCTCTCTTATAGTGAAGAATTTCAAGATGAAGAAAAATATCGAAAAATTTTGCTCGATATCCTCGACAATGCCCTTCAAGGTTTTAATAAAATGAAACTCAAAGAAGGAGAAAATTTACAAAAAGATATCCTGGAGAGAATCAAAAAGCTCAAAGCGACTATCGATAAAATTGCTGTGCTGTGTCCTAATGCAGCCGAAAAATTGCGTCAAAAGCTTACTGACAAGCTAAATGAAGTGTTGCCAGGCGTGGTTGAAAATGAAGAGCGCATCCTGCGTGAAGTGTGCATGTATGCAGAAAAAGCTGATATCGTTGAAGAGATCACTAGATTTAATTCACATTTAACTCAATGCCAAAGTTTGATAGAAAAAAGTCAGGGACCAATTGGAAAAACACTCGAATTTATTCTGCAGGAACTTGGAAGAGAAATTAATACTATTGGATCCAAGTCGGCAGATATTGAAATTTCAAAATTGGTCATAGAAATAAAGAGTGAATTAGAAAGGATTCGCGAACAAATTCAAAACATCGAATAATATGGTAAAACAGCTGCTTGGAAATTTAAATCGAGGACTTGCTTTTGTTTTGAGTGCTCCTGCCGGAACGGGAAAAACGACGCTAGTTCAAATGTTAGTAAAAGAATTTCCAGTGGTGGTGGAAAGTATTTCGTTTACAACACGCTTGCAAAGGCCTAATGAAGTTGACGGGGTTCATTACAACTTTGTTTCGAATGAAGAATTTGAAAAAAAAATTGCTCAGGATGAATTCTTAGAGTATGTGAAACTCTACGGCTATTATTACGGAACTTCAAGAGAATTTATACGAACACAGCAAGAGCTAGGCAAACATGTAGTCCTTGTCATCGATACTCAAGGGGCCTTGCAACTGATGGGAAAATTTGACGCGACTTTTATTTTTTTACAGCCGCCATCAATTGATACGCTTGGTGAAAGACTTAGGCAAAGGAAAACAGAAAGTCCAACCGTTATTGAGGAGCGATTAAATTGGGCCCGCAGGGAGATGGAAGCGGTAAAGTATTATGATTATTGCATTGTCAATGATGATTTGACAACGGCTTATCAAGTTTTAAGAAGCATTATTATTGCTGAAGAACATAAAGTTTCAAAAGATAAAAACCGGCAATCAAATTTGCCTAAATAAATGAGCTTAAACGGAGAAAATATAATGGAAATGAAAGATTTTATAACAACCGAAGAAATAAGAAAAAAATTTAAAAGTCAATTTGACCTGGTAACTTACGCTATAAGGCTTGCTGAAAACATGATTAAAACCGGCAGAGATCCTCGCGTAAAGCTCGATATGCAAAATCGCGCTATGCAAATTCTGGGTGAAATTGCTGAAGGTAAAGATAAATTCGATGATATCCCTGAAGAGCCAGTCGCAGTAGAAAAGATCGAATTTGTTGAAATGGAAAGTTTGCCTAAAAACCATGAAGGCAAAAAATCAGCAAAAAATCCAAAGACAACCACTTCCAAAAAAGGACGAAAGATCCTCACAGAAGTGAAGTAATAAAAAGGAGCCAGGAGCCAGGAGTCAGGAGTCAGTAGAGTTGGCTGTAAATTGTTTTGATTATCCGGTTGGTAAACAATAAGTAAAATCGAAACACTACTGACTCCTGGCTCCTGACTCCTGTTTTATTGACATGCAAACATATTTGACAACACACTTAGCCGTAGTTACAGACTGGGATATTGTCGTCTTCTCCTTAACAATTCTTGGTGTTTTTCTGCTGATTGTCGGCGTATTTTTCGGCACGATGTGGATCCAACGCAACCAAGTCTGCAAAAGCCCTTACAGCGGGCTTCCACTACGCCGAGTTGGGGATCTTCCGTATGATAGCAAACAAAAAATACTAAGGTTCGTATATGACCTCCATCAATATGACAATCGCATATTCAGCTTGAAACATTCTTCCCTTTGCCGAGAAACAGGCCGGATTTTCCCTGAGAGCGTGACCTGGTATGGAACCATTAAAGTTGACTGGAATTTTTTGCAAAAACGCTATTCTGGCACATATGTCTCTTGGGGCAGCCTGACAGATACTCAGCAGGAATCCATACGCTCCCTTCATTATTCTCTGGATGGATATCAAACTGATTTTTCATCTTCAAATCCATCTCCGCGCGCTATTGAACCTGAATATGCTTATACTAAGCCAGGGCCTCTTTATGTCGACTTAACTAAAAACGTACTGTTAGGGTGGAAAATTGTTCCTGATACTGACTTTGAAGTCCTGATCGTCCAATTGCCAAAAAGGCAGTTTAAATATTAATCCTTTATTGCTACCGAGGCCTGATGAAACAAAAAGTGCTCATTACATCCGCTCTGCCATATGCCAATGGCCCTCTGCATTTTGGGCATATCGCCGGAGCCTACCTCCCGGCTGACTGCTATGCCCGCTATGAAAGGATGCAAAAGAACGACGTGTTATATATTTGCGGTTCAGATGAATATGGCATTGCAATCACAATGAGCGCAGAAATTGCCGGGAGAACTCCGAAAGAACATGTGAATATTTTTCATGAGCTGAACAAGGAAATGTTCAAAAGGCTGAACTTCTCATTCGATCATTACTCACGAACCACCTGGAGCGGCCATGTCCAACCTGTTCAACAGTATTTCAAAGATCTTTTAGCAAATGGGTATATCGAAGAAAAAGTTACTGAACAGCTGTATTCAGAGACAGATAAACGTTTCTTGGCAGATCGCTATGTGATTGGAGAATGTCCGCGCTGCGGCTATGCCAATGCCAGAGGCGATGAATGCACCTCCTGCGGAGCTAGCTATGAGGCTACCGATCTAAAAAATCCGCGATCAAAATTGACCAACGCGCCGCTTGTGTTAAAACCAACCAAGCATTGGTTCTTAATGTTGGACAAATTTAAAGACAAGCTTATTTCCTGGCTTGAAAAAAAGGACTGGAAGCCTAACGTCATCAACTTCATTAAAAGCTACATTCAAGATCTCAGGCCGCGCGCAATCACTCGTGACTCTACCTGGGGCGTTCCTATTCCTTTGCCAAATACCGAAGGCAAGGTGCTGTATGTGTGGTTTGATGCACCTATAGGGTACATTTCAGCGACCATGGAGTGGGCACAAAAATCCGGCGATCCAGAAAAATGGAAAGCCTATTGGCTTGATGAAAAGACCAAGTTCATCAACTTCGTCGGCAAAGATAATATCCCCTTCCACGCTGCCATCTTTCCAGCTATGACCATGGGACAAAATCTGCCTCTCAAGCTCGTGGACGAGCTTCCTGCTAACGAATTTTTTAAACTCGAAGGCAAGCAGTTCAGTAAGTCCGACGGATGGTTTATCGATGTCGATGACTTCCTGCAACGGTACTCCGCAGATCAAATTCGTTACACGATTGCCGCCAATGCCCCTGAAACTGCTGACTCGGAATTCACCTGGAAGGACTTCCAAATACGCTGCAACACCGACCTGCTTGGGAAATATGGTAACTTGGTCAACCGAGTCATGGTTTTCGCCCGCAATAACTGCCAGCAAGAGGTGCCGCGAAATGTGCATTTACAAGATGCTGACAGGGAATTTTTAAAAAAAGCAAAAGAATTAGTCGCTCAAGCAAGCATGAATTATAAACATTTCAAGCTAAGGGCTGCATCGCAAACGGTCATGGAACTTGCCCAGCTTGGCAACGTCTACTTCGATCATAAAAAGCCCTGGCAAGATGCTAAGAATGAAGCAACTAAGGGTAGTATGGCAGCAACAATTTATTGCTGCCTCGAATGCTTGAAAAATTTAGCGATCATCTCTTATCCAATCATTCCAAACACTGCCAGCCAGTTGTGGGGTATGCTTGGCTATAAAACTCAAATCGAAAATCTAAGTTGGGAGGAAGCTGTGAAACAAGAAATTCCAGAAGGCCAAAAATTACTAGATCCAAAAATATTGTTCCAACGTATCGAAGACACTCAGATCGATCAGGAAATCGCCAAGCTTCTCAGCTTAAAAGATAAGCAACAACATGAAAAAGTCTACGAAGCTCCTGCCTTAAAACCTGCCATCGATATTGACGAATTTAAGAAGCTAGACCTTCGCGTCGGCAAAGTTATTAAAGCCGAGCACGTGCCAAAAAGCAAAAAGCTTCTTAAATTGGAAATAGACATCGGCATAGAAAAACGCACCGTTGTATCTGGCATCAGCCAATTCTACAAACCTGAGGACCTGGTTGGTAAAAATCTGATCCTTGTCGCCAATCTCAAACCTGCCACCTTGATGGGTATTGAAAGCCACGGCATGGTCCTGGCCGGCAGCGACGGCACCAATCTGGTAGTTGCTGACATTCAAAACCTGCCTCCAGGAAGCGTCGTATCATAATAGAATCACTAATAACAATAAGGAGAATAAATATTATGTCTTGGTCTTGGAATATCACCACTGGTCTTTCATCATTTCTTGCTTCAACTGCTGGTGGTGTAGCAACGTTTGACCCCTATTCCCAGGGTGGAATGGGAAAAGAAAAAACCATTATTTACTCATCACTCGCTAATGCAACAGTGTTGACTCTACAAGCTGTTCTGCCTCTTCCCGCTAAGATAGGTCTTGCAGCCACAGCTATTTTTGGAAATAGTTTTATGGGATTGACATATAATTATAACACGCCTCCAAATCATATAAAAGGTATACAGTATAATGTATTCAAAGGAATCGCTGTAGGAGGAACAGTGTTCGTTGTCTCATCCGTCGGTCTTACTGCACTTGCTGCATTAGGAGTAAGCGCTGCCGTTGCAGTCCCTGTTGGAAGCGTTTTAGGATCTATATCCGGCTTTATCTATACTCAGCAAACTACAAAAGAATCGAACTTTGTCATTAAGCAAGTATGAAAATCAGCCATATCACTTTCATCTGCCGCGATATTGTCAAAAGCGCGCAACTTTTTTGCGATCTCTTTGGCGGCAAAGAAATCTATTCTAGCGATCCGCATAATTTCTCAATTTCAAAAGAGAAATTTTTGCTGATTGGACATCATTGGATTGCCTTAATGGAAGGCAATCCAATTGAACAATCCTACAATCATATCGCTTTCCATATAAAAGAAGACGATCTGCCGACTTACGAATCAAAACTTATGCACTATGGCCTAAAAATTATGCCAAGCCGAGCACGACATCCCGAAGAAGGCCAATCCATCTATTTTTATGATTATGATAATCACTTGTTCGAGCTGCATACCGGCACACTCGAAAAGCGCTTGGAATTCTATTCAAATTATAAATAATTTTTTTCTCGTATTTATCATATTATTTTCTTGTGCTTTATCAAGAGATTATGATATCATCGCGCCTTAAGCTATTTGGGAGTGAACTATGTCAAAAGTCTGTGAAGTTACAGGAAAAAAAACCGCAAGAGGCTATAAGTACGCTATTCGTGGTATTGCCAAGAAGAAAAAAGGTATTGGTCTTAAAGTTACCGGCAAAACAAAACGCCGTTTCCAACCAAACTTAGTCAAGAAACGCTTCTGGTCCGTTGAAGAAAACCGTTTCGTCACATTGCGCCTTTCAACAGCCGCAATGCGCACAATCGATAAAGTCGGCCTCGAGCCAGTCCTCCGCGAAATGCGCGCTCAAGGTAAAGACGTCTAGGAAGTGCTTAGTTCTTAGTGCCTAGTGCAAAGTTTTAAATTCACTAGGCTCATTTCTCGAGGAATAAAATCCATATTATTATGATCTGCGAGCGAAGCGAGACAGATCTTTGGAGTGCTGCAGCTTGCTGCAGCTTTTAAATTAACGACGGATTCTGAAGAATATTTTGATAAAAATAAATTGTCATCATAGTGATTTAAATAGCATGTGTGTGACATATAAATTTATTCTATTTACAAATTGTGAAATTTAAAAGCTGCAGCAAGTTGCAGCACTCCAAAGATCAGTCTCGCTTCGCTCGCTGATCATAGTCTTTCTCTTATTTAGCTTGATGTGTGTATCTTAATTTGACTATTCTTTCTTATATTCATTCAGAGCTAGCACTTGGAAATCGGCACAATTGCCGCAAACACTCCAGTAAATTCAACAGCCAGTTGCTCTTTTTGATAGATCTGAGACTTCAGGGCAATCCGACCCTTCTTCTTTGAAACAAATGCCTTTAAAAATTTGTCCCAATCAGCCTTTTCAGGGAAAGTGCAAATCGCCTTGAAATCTTCAGTTACCGGAGCAAGATAGTTCACATTACTTTGCGCAATGATGATCTCGCATGGCTGAAACTGTTCAAGGTTAACGTAAAGAAGGCTCCAGCACGACAAGGCGCATACCGCATGCAGGCTGCCGCCAAAGGCTGTCTTTTTATGATTGATGTTTTTTTTGAAGTTAGCCTGCAGGGTAACCTTATTCTTTGACACTTCCAATGCTGTTATTCCCATGGCCTTTGAAATGGGAATATTCTCATGTAAATAATTTTCTAAATCTTTCAGTGTCATATTTTAGGTATTATTATCTAATCTATATTTAATTAAAAGCTTGCTACCGCCAATTTTTTTAGACACAGATGACACAGATTTCACAGATTAATCACAGACAATTTTTAATAATAAACCATCTGTGTTAATCTGTGAAATCTGTGTCATCTGTGTCTAAATCCAGGATATAGCTTCAATGTCGTTGTCTTCTCAATGCGCTTTATGCAGTAATGATGCAACCCATTACCCTATCCATGAAGGTGAAAAGTCATTTTGCTGTCCGGGATGCCAGGCTGTCTATAATATCTTATCCGCCATTAACCAGCTGAACAATTACCAAGACACTTCCATTTTTAAACAAGCTGTCAATTCGGGGCTTATTGCAAATCCATTTCTTCTTGAGCAAATCCAAAAAAATAAATCGTCTACTGCTTCAGAGGAAATTCAGAAGATCTACCTTGAGATCAACGAAATGTGGTGCCCGGCCTGCGCTGAAATCATTAAACTGATTTTACTGCAAAAAAAGGGCATCCAAATGTGTGTGGTCGATTACTCCACTGATATCGCAGCAATTGAATATAACCCAAGAGCAATTTCTAAAGATGAGATTTTTAAGAGCATTAATGCCCTAGGTTATAAGGCTGAATACCTGGAAAATAGCTCGAAGGTCAGCTTCAACCTATACTTGCGTTTTGCCATCGCCGCATTTTGCTCGTTGAATATCATGATGTTCTCTTACCCAATCTATGCAACCTACTTTGATATCGAAAACCAAGGCCTTGGCCCCTTCTTTGCATGGATATCGCTGTTCACTTCATTGCCGGTGATGACGTACTGCGCCTGGCCTATCTTTAAACGCTTCATAAGCGGACTCAAGGCAGGACTCTTTGGCATGGAAACTCTTGTCGTCATAGGGGTTTCAGCAGCTTTTTGGCTATCTATCTATAATCTCTGGATGGGCAACGCCAAAGTCTATTTTGATTCCATGACTGCCATCATCACTCTCGTTATATTAGGGAAGATCATTGAATCCAAAGCCAAATTTTCCGCCAAAGAAACTGTTGTCCGGCTACTGCGGTCGCTCCCTAAAAAAGGACGTAAAAAACAAGCCGGAGGCACTTTGGAATTTGTGCCTATCAAAGAAATCACTTTGGGAGACACCCTCGCTACTTACACTGGAGAAAAGATTGCCCTGGATGGGATGGTTACGGAAGGCTCTGGGATATGTGACGAATCCATTTTGACCGGAGAATCTTATCCTGTTGCAAAATCAATTGGTTCTAAAGTTTTAGCTGGATCCATCCTTTTAAACGGCACTCTGGAATACAAAGTAACTTCCAAAGAAAATGATACCATCTTTTACCGCATCATCAATTTAGTGCAAGAGGGGGTCGAACATAAAATCCCATACGTTAGATATGCAGATGTGATTGTGCGCTGGTTTGTGCCGCTTATTTTGCTTATTGCCATTGCAACTGGATTTTTCTATTGGATGATCACATCAGCAGAAATCGCTTTAATAACAACGATTTCCATATTATTGATTTCCTGTCCTTGCGCTATTGGCATTGCTGCTCCGCTGGCTGAGGCGTATCTAATTTCAGGTATGGCACGCTCTGGAGCTATCATCAGAAACCGCGGCTGCTTGCCATTCTTTGGTAACGAGGATATCCTAGTGTTTGATAAAACAGGCACCATTACAAAAGGCGTCTTCATGGTACTTGCAGGATTGGAAAATCTGCCCGAAGAACAGCTGTCGATCTTAAAAGGACTATCTTCTAAGTCAACGCATCCAATAGCTAGAGCCATTTTTATGTCTATTGATGGTCCTTCCGCGGAAGTAAAGGAAGTTGCTGAATATGCCGGCTTAGGCATGCGAGGAACTTTTAAAGGCTTCGAAGCGTTATTGGGATCTGCAGCATTCCTGAAGGGAAAAAATATTCCCATTGAACATAACACAAGCATCAATGTTCCTGGAATAAATTCTAAAGTCTATTTTTGCCTTGGAAATCAGTGCATCACATCGATATTACTGGGCGATGCAATCCGACCTGAGGCCAAAGAAATTGTTCAACAAGCTTCTGCAAGAACTGTTCTTTTGTCAGGGGATCATCGTGAAGTTGTCGAATCTGTCGCACAAGCATGCGGCTTTGATGAATGGAAAGGCGAATGCACCCCTTTAGAGAAGAAGGAATTTATCTCACAATTTAGAAGACAAGGCAAAACAATATGCATGATCGGCGATGGCATCAATGATGCCCCTGCTTTAACTGAGGCGCATATAGGCATATCGGTTGTTTCAGCTTCAGATATTTCCATACAGGTTTCCGATATTCTTTTAACCAATGATGGAATAAAATCGATCCCTCACATTAGACGCCTAGCTAAATTTGGCCATCGCATCATTAAACAGAACTTATTTTGGGCTTTCATTTATAATATCGTTGGCATCGCATTGGCATCTTTTGGTATGCTTTCACCTATCTTCGCGGCTTTTGCGATGACAGCCAGCAGCCTGATAGTCATTTTTAATGCCCATAGACTAAAGCAAGATGCATATGACATTTAACATTCCAGAATTAAATTCTTTCATCAACGAAATGACGCAGGCAATGCCAATTGAAAGCATCCTGTGCTATGGGTCATACCCAGCCGGATTGCAAGACAAAAAATCTGACATCGATTTGTTGATCATCGTAGACAAACTTCCACCAATCGAAAACATTATGGATGTTTATACCCATCTGAAGTGCATAAAAAAAGTTGAGAAAAAAGATATCGATACCTGTTTTGATTCTTCCTGGACACTGGCGAACGCCCAGCTTGAAACTCACTCAGGTTTAATTCTAGAACCGGGTTTTAACACAAAGAAATGGATCAACAAAGTCATCAAAAAAACCATCGACGAGGGACAAATTACCTTCAAAGAATTTCCCTTTCGACCCTATACCTTCCTCGGATTGCTAGAAACTTGCACTGTTCTTTACGACAAAAATAAGTTCATCTCAAAAATCAAAAAGAAAATTAGACCATTTCCTCCCAAGTTAAAAAAAGATATCATCCAAACAAACTTGAACATCCTAAAAAATAGTTTTGGAGACTTAAAAGATTGCCACGAAAGAGGCATTGGCATACTGGCCTATCAATTTCATATATCGATGGCCTTAGATGCCGCTATACAAGTTTTATGGGCTTTGAATGATATTTATGACCCGGCCAGCAAACGTTCAGAATACTTTTTATTTAAACTCAACATCTTGCCTGATCATTTCGAACAATTTCTTCATGAATCACTCCCAAATTGTTTTCTCAAACAAGATGAATTCATTAAAAATTTTGAAAAAATCGTCGATTTTATCCAAGAGCAGGCCCGCTCTTCAACCATTTACTAAATTCCTCGATCTTTTTCTTGCAATTTTTCATAACAATATGTATCCTTTAAATATTCTAAAAAAGGGGACAAAAAGTGAAACGCACATACCAACCAAGCAAACGCTGCCGCAAAGCAGTCTGTGGATTCCGCAAAAGAATGAGCACTGCCGATGGCCGCAAAATTATCAATCGCCGACGCCGCGAAGGCAGAAAGCAACTTACAAGAGCGTGAGACTTTTTCTAAAAAAAAATATCCGCCTCAGAACCCGGCAGCAATATAAACGATTAAATCATTCTGCACATCGCCTCAATGGCCAGTGGATCAATATTGACTGCCGATTCAATAACTCCTCCAAAACAAGACTCGGCATCACCGTCACCCGCAAGTATGGCAAAGCTCATGACCGCAACCGTTTCAAACGGATTGTGCGTGAAGCTTATCGCCAAATCTATTCCCAGCTTCCCTTAGGCCTTGATCTCAATGTGAGGCCCAGGCAAGGAGTCGCAACAGCCAAACCCAATGACTTGATCGCGGACCTTCTGAAACTCAACGAACTAGTGTTAACCAAAAAAATTAACCACAGAGACACAGAGACACAGAGAAAGGATTTGTAATTCTTTTATGGACTGTATGGACAATATGGACTGTATGGACAAAATGGACTTAATATTTTGTCCATAGTAGTCCATATCGTCCATACAGTCCATATTGTCCATAAAGAATTACAATTACTTTCTCTGTGCCTCTGTGTCTCTGTGGTTAATTTTTTTGCTCGCTTATCGAACTTGGAGGGCTTTAATGTTTTTGATCGCCAAAGCTATGTCTGGCTGAATTGGACTGGGTGCTTCTTGATAGGCGGCTTCTGCATATATCAACGCCTCGGGAAGTTTGTTTTTATCAAAATACACTTGGGAAATAATTAAGTTCAGTTTCCAAAGATTGTCTTTATCCTTTGCGCCGTTTCTTTGAATGTAAGCAACGAGATCTTTGACGGTCTGTTCAGGCGGCTGATTGCCTTTGGAGGCCTCCCGGCAGGAGGTTTGAAAGTCAATAAGAGCAATTTGATAGTGCGTCATTAACGCATTTGATGGATCTGCCGAGAGGATTTCATTCTTTATTTGCTGAGCTTCCTTAGAACGGGTCTTGTCCTTTTCCGCTAGCAAACGGTATTTTTCAACCAAAAAAAAACTTTTTGGTCTGCCTTTAAAGAGGAATTGACAACTTTGTCTATGTCGCACTCACGGTTTAAACTGACGGCGCGATCATAAATCAATTTAAGTTCAGCACTGGACACTTTCTGCTTGTCTACGTTGTCTACTTTTTGTTTAAAAGCACTGTTGTCATCGAGCAACTTCAAAAGAAATGATGCATATTGTTTGCCGCCGCCTGGACGATAACCGGCAGTTCCGATTTGATTTTGTTGCGGATCAAGCAACACCAACGTGGGGAAGCCATTGACTCCAAAAAGCTTTTGAAGACGCTTATTTTTTGAAGACACATCTTGAGGAAGCTGTCTGTTCAAAGGAAAGTCCAACTTAACAAAGATAAATTTATCGGCGACAGCATCAGCAAATTCAGGAGTGCTGAGGACCTCATCTTCCAATTTAATGCACCATGTGCACCAATCTGAGCCGGTAAAGAATAGAATGAGAGGTTTTGATGTCTTACTTGCAAGTTGGGTACCTTCATCGAAGTTGGTTAACCATTTAATACGACCAGATCGTCCATCAGCCATAACCTGCATTGTAAGTGTCAGTATGCATAAAGTTAAAAAGAGAGCAGCTTTTTTCATAATTTTCCCCTTATAAATATGGAAATTGAAAAAAAATTTCTTATTGTGGTATTCTTAAGCACTTTAATCAGATAATATCTAATAAATAGTAATCATGCAATCTTTTCCACCAACGCTTATTTGGCGGCACAAAAAAGAAAATTTAAGAAAATGCAGCCTGCGCGGCCTGGAAGGACGCTGCGATTTCAAATTTTATTCTTTCCCTAACGAACCACTTCCGGAGCTTTCGGGCTATATTGTTCTAGATATTAACGCGCCATCTTTAACTACCGAGGATTCAAAGCACGGTCTTTTAGTCCTAGATGCCACCTGGCGCTATGCCGAAAAAATGCAAAAAGCAGTCGATAAAGTTCCACACTTAATCCGCCGCAGCATACCCATGAACTTTAGAACCGCCTACCCAAGACGGCAAGATGATTGCCCAGACCCAGGCCGCGGCCTCGCTTCCATTGAAGCCATCTATGTCGCTTACCACATTTTCGGCAGAGATACCGGAGGATTATTGGACAATTACTACTGGAAAGATCCCTTTCTGCAGCAATTTTAAAGGACGAAGAGACCTAAGGGTTAATCTTAATCTTAATCTTAATCTTGATCTTAATCTTAATCCCAATCTTATTCCTCGACCGAGATCAAGATCAAGATCAAGATCAAGATTAAGATTAAGATTAAGATTAAGATTAAGATCAAGATTAAGATTAAGATTAAGATCAAGATTAAGATCAAGATTAAGATTAATTAGGTCTCCTCGTCCATTAGTCCTTAAGGTCTTTTTTCGTCTCTATTCTGAATTCTGGATTCTGTATTCTGAATTCCTTTTTCTTTTTCATTGTGTTCAAACGATTCCTTTGCTATAATCCGGAGTGCGTAAGTGATCTGATTCTTTCACGATTTCACCTCAACTCCCCGTCAATCAAATCATTGCATTTGCTGTTGCAGTTTTTCTTGAGCATCTGATACACTTAACGCATTAGTAAGAAAACTAGGAGAAACCTTAACAATGTCAACCCAACCACAATATTCTTGGAATGAAAGCAAAATCGTAGATGATGTCGATTTTCAGGAAAAAGATGCAGAAGCCTTTAAAAACCTTTTAAACCAACAAGGAAAGGTCGTAGTCGAAGAAAGCAGCAGTGCCGCCCCAGGAACTATCCTCAAAGGACGAATTGTTGAAATCACCAAAGATCATGTCGTTATTGACGTAGGCCTTAAATCTGAAGGACTAGTACCCATTTCAGAATTTTCCGATCCAGCCGACATCGCCCTAGACAATGAAGTAGAAGTGCTTCTTGATCAAGCTGAAGATGACAACGGCCAGATCGTGCTGTCCCGTGAAAAAGCAGAACGCATGCGCCAGTGGGAGCACATTATCGAAAATTGCGAAGAAGGCTCCATCGTTAAAGGACGCGTATTACGCAAAGTTAAAGGCGGCTTGATGGTCGATATCGGCATGGAGGCATTCCTGCCAGGCTCTCAAATCGACAACAAGCGCATTAAGAATCTCGATGATTACATCGATAAAACTTACGAATTTAAAATCCTTAAAATCAATGCTGAAAGGAAAAACGTCGTTGTTTCCCGCCGCGAACTTCTCGAAGCTGAACGCATTTCTAAGAAGGCCGAATTGCTCGAAAACATCCAAGTCGGCGATGTCCGCGATGGTATTGTGAAGAACATCACTGACTTCGGCGTGTTCCTTGACCTCGACGGCATCGACGGCCTGCTGCATATCACTGATATGACCTGGCGCCGTATTAAACACCCGTCCGAAATGGTCCACTTAGGTGAAAAACTCGAAGTGATGATCCTCAGCGTCGATAAAGACAAAGGCCGTGTCGCTTTAGGCCTGAAGCAAAAAGAAAAAAATCCATGGGATCAAATTGAAGAGAAATATCCACCAGGAACCCGCGTCAAAGGTAAAATCGTCAACCTTCTCCCATATGGCGCTTTCATCGAGATCGAGGCAGGCATCGAAGGCCTCATTCACGTTTCTGAAATGTCTTGGGTGAAAAATATCACTGATCCAAGCGAAGTTGTCAAACGCGGCGACGACGTGGAAGCAGTGGTTCTCTCCATCCAAAAAGATGAAGGCAAGATTTCTTTAGGCCTAAAACAAGCCGAACACAACCCTTGGGACGAAGTCGAGAAGAAATACCCAATTGGCAAGCAAGTGCGCGTCGAAGTGCGCAGCCTGACAAACTATGGCGCTTTCGTTGAACTTGAGCCAGGCGTCGAAGGCCTCATCCATATCTCAGATCTCAGCTGGATCAAAAAAGTTTCACATCCATCTGAAGTTTTGCATAAAGGCGATATGGTCGATGCAGTCATCATCTCGGTCGATCGCGAAAGCAAGAAGATCACCTTAGGCATCAAACAGCTCAGCGAAAACCCATGGGAAAGCATCGAGAAGACAATTCCGGTCGGCTCAGCTGTTAAGGGTACTGTAACTAAGATCACTGCATTCGGAGCATTTGTTGAATTAGACAATGGCATCGAAGGCTTGATCCATGTGACAGAACTGTCAGATAAAACCTTTGGCAAAGTTGAAGATGTAGTAGCTAAAGGCGATGAAGTTGTAGCAAAAGTAATCAAAGTTGATCCAGAGCACAAGAAAATCGCTCTTTCAATCAAAGAATACTTAATTGATAAAAATCAATACAGCCACGACGATATCGTAGTAGCCCCGGCTAAAGGCAAGAAAAAAGCCAAAAAGGATAAGGGCGATTCCGAATCCGATGAAAATGAAGAAGGCTCTCAGAAAGAGTAGTCTTTTCAGTAACACTTTTGTGCGGCCGGCAGCAATGCCGGCCAAAATTCTGTCACATTTTTGACACACAATCCTTGTTACTGTTAAATAAAAATGGTAGCCATTGCATTACATTCCTATAAAGGCAGGATAGAGGCAAAATAATGAACAAAGATCTTATAGCAATTTTTGAATACTTGGAACGTGAAAAGGGAATTACCCGTGATATCGTTATCGAAGCCATCGAAGAGTCTTTGCGCGCTGCAGCCCGCAAAAGCATTAGCGGTGCGGCTAATGTCACAGTAAAAATTCACCCTAAGACAGGTAACATCCAGGTTTTCTGCGAAAAAGAAATTGTTGATGAAGTTGAAGTGCCTGCCCAAGAAATTTCTATCGAAAATGCCCGTGCAATTGACCCAGAATCTGAAATCGGCCAGTTTATTGATATCGAAGCAACCCCCAAAGATTTCGGCCGCATTGCCGCTCAGAAAGCTAGGCAGGTCATCACGCAAAAGCTGCGCGGCGCCGAAAGGAATGTTATATACGAAGAATATCGCCACCGCGCAAATGAACTGATCTCTGGCACCATCAAACGCTTTGTACGCGGCGCCAACTTAATTGTTGACCTAGGCAAGGTAGAAGCCATTCTGCCAATGAAAAATTATCCAAAGACCGAACAATACCATGTCGGCGACAAAGTCCTCGCGCTTCTTCTGGGCGTCCAGGATACCGAAAACGGCGGCGCCGAAGTTGTGCTATCAAGAAGCCACCCGGATTTTGTCCGCCAGCTTATGGTCCAGGAAGTCCCCGAGATCAATGACGGAACGGTCGTCATCGATAAAATTGTCAGGGAACCAGGATACCGCACCAAACTTACCGTGCGCTCTACTGATCTAAAAGTGGACCCCGTTGGCGCATGCGTTGGTATGAGAGGCGTCAGAGTTAAGAACATTGTCAGAGAGCTGAACAATGAGAAAATAGACATTATCCCATTTGCTCAAGATCCGGTCGAGCTGCTGCAAAATGCTCTAGCCCCAATCGAGATTCGCAAAATTAATGTTAATGAAGATGATAAAGCGATTTCAATCGTAGTGGAGGACGACGACTTTGCCGCTGTGATCGGCAAAAAAGGAATGAATGCACGCCTAAATGGCCAGCTGATTGGCTATGATCTGGAAGTGCAGCGTATGAGCGACTATAATAAAATTATGGAGCTCCAACGCACCGAGTTGGCGTCTGTTGATGATCCAACCCTTGATGAGCCGCTTAAAGCAATCGATGGCGTCCCCAAAATGATTGTTGAACACTTGATTGCTGAAGGATTTACTTTGCGCAAACTTCTTACAATATCGCGCGAGCAGCTTGCTGCAGTGACTGGCATTAGCCTTGAAACTGCTGATAAAATTTTAGAACAAATTAGAAAACAAAGGATGTAACGGTTGGCTAAACATCTGAAACTCACAATTAAAAACACACAGATCGCTGAAGCCATTAACTTAGGCGGCTTAAAAGAAAAGCTAGCTAAGAAAAAGGAAGCGGCTGCACCGGAAGCCAAAAAAGCGCCTTCAAAACCTTCTGCCAAAGCTAAGAAAGAGGAAGTTGAAACAGTTGCCAAGGTTGCTCCGACGCCTGAAGAAGCTGCTCCTCGCGCTCGCGCTCGTTCCAAATCCGTCTTTGCCGAAACGCCAGCCGTAAAACCGACTCGTGAAGCCGCTCCAACAGTTGAACACCCCCTATTTCAGGAAATTGCCGAAGAAGCAATCACAGTTCATGAAGAAGAAGAACCGATAACAAAATTGGGCTCAAAGAAAACCAGCGAAGAACTCCGTAAAGAAATTTTCGGTGAAGAGGCGATTTCCGAACAACAAACCGCCGCCGAAAAGCCCTCCGCCATTTTTGAAAACAATCAGGAAGTTGTTGAAGAAAAAACGCCTCAACATATCGAACGTGCCAAAGAAACTCCTGCCCCTAAGTTAGTTGAAGAGCCTGTCCGCTATGAAGAGCCAAAGAAGGCCGAACCAGCTCCACCGAAGCATTTTCAACCTGTTCATCAAGATGTAAAACCTCGCTACGAAAAACTCGGCCCCACCGGAAAGCATATCAGCGACCTTCTGCCTCCTCCAAGGCCAAAAGGACGGCCAGAGCAAGCAAGAGCTCAAGATAGGCCGCAAGCAAGACATGGGCATGATAGACCTGAACAAAGGCCGCACGAGCATAAGCCTGCCGAGCAGCGTCAAGAATCAAGACAGGGGCCTCCGAAATCTTTAGAAGAACAGGACAGAGCAAAATCTAAAATCAAATCGCGCGAGTTTGAAACTGGCGAATCTTTAGATTCCAAGAAAGGGGTCAAGACTTCCGCAACAAAAGAATTCCGGGACGTTAAACCTGCCCGCCGCCAAGAAAGAACTTTCGACGCACGCGACAGACATGGCCTAAGGGATTCCGAAGAAGATCAGCGCTGGAGAAAAAAACGTCAAAAAGCTGCTCGTCAGCAACATGAAGATCTCACAATACGTCCGACCTCATTAAAAATACGTACTCCGATCAGCATTAAAGATCTAGCTTCCGAAATGAAACTTAAGTCAGCCGAGCTGATTGCCAAATTGTTCTTGCAAGGCCTCGTCGTCACCTTAAACGATATTTTGGACGATGAGACCACCATACAGCTCCTGGGACATGAATTCGGCTGCGAGATCACTATAGACACTTCCGAAGCTCAACGTATAAGAATTACTGACAAAACAGTTCGTGAAGAAATTGCCTCTTCCAAACCAGAAGAACTTACTATTCGTGCTCCAGTCGTCGCCTTCATGGGCCACGTTGACCACGGCAAAACCAGTTTGATCGATGCCATCAGGAAATCCAACAGGGCTGCCGGAGAAGCAGGCGCCATCACACAGCATATCGGCGCCTTCCGCTGCCATACTCCTGTGGGCGATATCGCCATTTTAGATACCCCTGGCCACGAAGCATTCTCGGCCATGCGCGCTCGCGGCGCCGATGTCACCGATATCGTCGTCCTGGTCGTTGCCGGCGATGAAGGGATCCGTCAACAAACCTTGGAAGCTATCCATCACGCCCGCTCTGCCAATGTCACGATTGTAGTTGCATTGAATAAGTCAGACAAGCCAGGTTTCAACCCTGAAAATGTCTATCGCCAATTAGCTGACAATGACCTTTTGCCAGAAGTTTGGGGCGGTCAAATTCTGACTGTCAACTGCTCTGCCACAACAGGCGCCGGCATCAAAGAGCTTCTAGAAATGCTTGCATTGCAAGCCGAAGTTTTAGAGATAAAAGCCAACCCAAGCAATCGCGCCCGCGGCACTGTGCTCGAATCCGAGATGCATAAAGGCATGGGCGCTGTAGCAACTGTCCTTGTTCAAAATGGAACCTTGCGCCTTGGAGACTCCATCGTGTTTGAACATCACTGGGGCCATATCAAAACAATGCAGGACGAATTCGGACGAAATTTGCAAGAAGCTCCTCCTTCTACTCCAGTGGCTATCACCGGCTTATCAGGACTTCCTGAGGCGGGTCAAGAGTTCATTGCTGTTAAGAGCGAAAGAGAAGCCCGCGAAATCTCAGCCGAAAGGGTCAAAGGCTTTAAACAGTCCAGCTTGCAACAGAAAAAGCCTCTCACACTTGAAAACCTGGTCCAGCAGGCAACTCCCACAACCAAAAAAGTACTCCACCTTGTTCTCAGGGCGGACGTTCAGGGATCTCTTGAAGCTCTCAGGGTCGCATTGGAAAAAATAGAGTCAACCAAGGCTGAAATAAATGTTATCTTTGCCGGTGTTGGCGAGGTCTCAGAGTCCGATATCCAGCTTGCCTCTACTTCAAAAGCTGTTGTCATCGGCTTCCACACACGCATCGAAAGCCATGCCGAGCAGCTCGTCAAGCAATTGAAAGTCCAAGTTCGACAGCACGATATCATCTATCATGCTATCGATGATGTGAAAGTCATTATGAAAGGCCTCCTCGATAAGATTGCTCAAGAGACTGACCGCGGCAAAGCCGATGTCAAAGCGGTATTCAAATCTTCTCAAGTGGGTGTGATCGCAGGCTGCCAAGTCACCGAAGGAACTATCCACCGAAATCACCATATTAGGGTCATCCGCGAAGGCAATGTTATCACCAAAACACAGATTGCTTCTTTAAAACGTGTTAAGGAAGATGTCCGCGAAGTCGCAAAAGGATTGGAATGCGGTATCGCTCTGACTAAATTCAGTGACCTCCAAGTGGGCGATGTTTTAGAAGCATTCGAAATAACCTATTTAACCCAAGAATTATAAGGAAAACAGAAGTCAGGAGCCAGGAGTCAGGAGTCAGAATTTTCTTAGTGCATAGTTGCGTATCCAGGGCGTCCCGCCCTGGCGTCGTGGAATACATGTTGCCAGGGCGGGACGCCCTGAATACGCAACTATGCACTAAGAATTCTGTCTCCTGGCTCCTGTCTCCTGACTCCCTAAAAAAATATGAAGCAGCGAACAGATCGATTAAATTCTTTGTTAAAGGAAGTGATTTCTGAAGTTATCAGACGCGATGTGCGAAACCCTCATGTCAATGAGCTGGTAACTGTCACACGAGTAGATATCACGAAAGACTTGCATTATGCCAAGGTGTATATCAGTGTGATTGGCAATGAAGAAGCAAAAAAGAACACATTGAACGCTTTGGAGTCAGCGGCTGGTTTTATTGCTGTCAATTCCTCGAAAAAAGTAGTGATGCGTTATTTTCCAACGCTTACATTTAAGCTTGATGATGCAGTGGATAAGCATATGCGCATCGAGTCCATACTCAATGAAATCAATGCAAAGAAGCAGGCCGGAAGTTAGAGTGGGTGATGCCTAGTAATTGCGAGAATCATTCCTTTGAAGGCATTTTGCTGGTCAATAAACCTAGGGGCAAGACAGCCTTTAGTCTAGTCGCCAGACTGCGGCGGATCCTGAATGTACAAAAAATCGGTCATGCCGGCACCTTGGACCCATTTGCGACGGGCGTGATGGTCATGCTTATCGGCAAGAAGTATACCCGGCTGTCGGATCAGCTTCTATGTGCTGATAAAGAATATTTGGCTCAGATTCATTTAGGCATAGCCACTGATTCCTATGACTGCGATGGAGAAGTTCTTCACAAGTCTGATCTTATTCCCACATTGGATCAAATAAAAACAGCTATAGCTCATTTTCAAGGCGAAATGGAGCAAGTGCCGCCCATGTTTTCTGCTAAGAAGATTAATGGCAAAAAACTGTATGAGCTGGCCAGAAAAGGAAAAACAGTCGAGCGTGCACCTGCCAAGGTAACAATAAAAACGACTTTACTAAGCTATAATTACCCTTATGTCAATGTAAGGGTATCTTGCAGCAAAGGCACCTATATCCGCAGCATTGCCCATGATTTTGGAAACTTGTTAGGCTGCGGAGCTCATTTATCAGCTCTAGAGAGAACCAAAAGCGGTTCATTCCTCCTTGAAAAGTGTGTGGACGGGCAAACCCTTTTCACCGACTCCGTCACCCCTCATTTCCTAAAGCAATACCTGATTTAAATTTATTCTCTATCCCCTGCCCGAAAAGAATCTATGGACTGTATGAGACAATTGCATGAGTGACAAGAAATTTTTCAATATACTATCTTGTCATCTTGTGACAATAAGACTTAAAAAGTGGCTTAGGACATACAATGGCTGGCTCCGAAGGAGCCTAATGTTTATAGCCCATAGTGTAGCGCCGAAGGCGCAAACTGTGGGTAAAGATTAATATAATAAAAAAGCCCTAGCAGGGCGTAATCAATAGATGTATTACGCCCTGCTAGGGCTTTTTTATTGATTTGCTTTCTTACCCATAGTTTGCACCTATGGTGCTACACTATGGGCTATAAAAATTAAGCTCCTTCGGAGCTATACATTGTAATGTCCAACAACCCTAAAAATATGGAGAAATCCTGCACCTGGGTACAGCAAACTTTCCAAAACGTCTGAAAAATAAGGGTTTGACTTTTGCAACTGCCTCATACAGTCCATAGATTTCTTTAAAGGGCAATCGTGAATTTTAAAATTTCTCTGTTAAAATTTCTCTTTTATTTAACTCTGAAATTCTATATAATAATACAAATTTATTTTTAAATTGTGTGTAAATTTAAATAAAAGCACGCTATTAAAATTTGAATGTTATATTAATAGTAATAATTAAGGTTATAATATGATTCCTACGGGTCCTAGTTCTCAGTCCGTTACGGATGTTATTAAAACATATGAAAATGATAAAAGTTTTGATGGCGCTATTGTCAAAAGAAAAGTGATAGAATTTTTAGATAAAAATAGACAGCTATTGCCTCTGGCTGAACAGAAAAACATTCTTTCCCTCGTCAATGGACTTTTTCACAATCACCAAATTTGCGAAAAACTGAAAGATGCAGTTAATGCCGCAGCTGCTTTCATTCAAAATAAAAATAATTGCTGTGCCAACACTGAAGGCCTCCAGAAGCGTTTTGAGCCGAAAATAAAAACGGCTAAAGAGGCCAATTTCCCCATCGTCCCTAAAGCAAGGCAAAGTTCAAATGTGGCCTCTGGTTTATCCTTACTTGATTTAGAAAGAATTGTTACTGATAATACCTTTGATAAACATCCCAAACGAAAAGAAATTCTAGATTCTTATAGAAAAAAATTTAATGAAAAAAATGAATCCGTAAACAAGATCGTTGAATACTATTCAAATCTATTATCAAGCAACAAGACTGCTGAACAAGTTTTCAAAATTTTTGATTTTACTGTAGCGAATAGTTTTGCCTGTTACGCCATTCAAAAAAGTGCCGGCTTTGCTAGTCGATTTATTGATTTAATTTTTGAAAATCCAAAATTTGCACACCAGCTTTTAAATAAATATCCAGTAATTGAAAAATTTTCCTTTGGTGACCAACTTGGCAAAAAGCTTTTTCAATTAAGCACGGAAGGATTCGATTTTAAAGCAAATCAAGATCTTATCATTTGTTTAGCTAAATTACAGATTGCTAGGTTGGAAGCAGCTCATTTTCTAATTTGGATAAACCTGCCGACAAGGAATTTTTTTAATATTCTGGAAGCAATTGCTGATGACTGCATTTTGGAGGCAATTTTAAAAGGGCACGTATACAATAATAAAATTACTGAAAAACTTATACAATTTATTTTTGAAAACCCTGGTCAGGCTTTTCAGTTCTTAGACAATCCTAAACACATAAAAATTTTAGAATTTAATTTTAAAAACGAGAATTTTGAAAGGGCTTTCGAGAGGGCAATTTCAATAGGAATCGATAAAGATATAGATAGGGATTTCTCTGCATGCCTTGAAATGTTAATGCTAATTCCAACAATAAATAAAAAATTTTACGACTCACTTTTTCTTTCTGTGATTCAATGTGATATTCCTTTGACTTTCAAAGTGTTAAGTAGAAATAGAAAAATTAATCTATTTTCACTCTTTAAATTTGACAGCGTTGAATGCTTTAAACGTTTGTTTGTTATGTTTCCTGATAGATATGAATTTTTTTCTATAGAAGCTATAAAATATGAGGCTCCCAAGTGTCTCAGATTTTTAGTAGATGAAATCAATAAAAAGATAAAAATAGATCAAAAACTAGACAAGTTAGATAAATTAATCAAGTGCTTGAAATCAAAAGCAGATATTAATCTTTTTTTGGCGATTTTTCAGGATAATGAAGAAAATGCTGCTGATCTTCTATTTTCTTTTTTTATGTTATCTAAAGATATTTTCAAAAATCCAGCCCCCTATCAAAAGTTGATAGAAAAAGAGATAAGACATTTTCTTTATAAATTACTTAAAAAAAATGAAATCGAATTAGTTGATCGCATTGTTGCACATTTGCAAAAAGATTCTCAATATGGCGAGCTTATTGCCAAATTCTATCCAAAGATCAAAGAGGACTTTTTGGAAATTGGCCCTTATTTAGCTCAATATTCAAAAAGCTACCAAATACAGATTGTTAGACATTCGTACAGCAGAAATAAGCCATCTGATCCCATCGGAGAAGAAATCGAACACGGTTTTTCTTGCAGAAGTCATGCTGGAAGATTACTAAAGGAAGCTCAAAATCTAAACCTAGAACCTACTAAAGAAGAGTTTTTAAAGTTTCCACCTTCTTCAACAGGTACTCGGCGCGTGGCTGGTTTGGTTGAGAAATATTGTGAAATTCGAGCGAAAAGACAGGAAGAAAGATCAGGCACTTTGCTCAACGAAAACGAGGATAATAAGATAATTAAATTCAAATCAATAAGAAGAGCTGGGTGGAAAACACCAATTGCTGGAAATTATGATTTTGCTGGACCAATCGTAAAAGCTGTATCCCAATTTTCTAATGCTCCTGATTTACAATTTGGAAGCTTTAAAAACGTAATAATAGAAAGTCAATTAAGTGAGTTTTTGGCATCTATGAATTTCCTTTATAAGGGGCAAGTCATTAATAATGTTACCTTGCACACAAACAAAAATGAAGTTTTGGTGAAAAATAAACAAATTAAAGATCCTAAACAAAAAATGGAAGAAAATCTATACTGGTATCATGGCAGATTACCCATTGAAACCACCTGGAAGGATATTGAGGATACTTTCGAAGAGTTGATGGCTTTCTCATTTAAAAAACCTAGCGACAATAAGCCATGTTCTATCGAAAAATATGAAAAACAACTTTTCGAATTTTACGCCAGGGCCTCCAAATTGGTATGGCTCATTGGAAATACCCAGCCCTTATGTAGAGGCAGCGGAACATTAGCCGAATGGCTCCTAGCTATAGTCCATTTACAACATGGTATAAAACCTCCTATCCTAAAGAACGAATTCCCACAATTGGATGTGCTTGATATTTCATTCCCTCTTTCAGACTATCAACGTTTATTTACATACTTTTTCAGACCATCAACTTTGCCAATGAAAACCAATTGGCCTAAAAATGTTTCGTCAGAGCCAGTTTTTGCTCAATTGAAAAGATGCTATCAATTAACGCGTTCCACTTAAACTCTCAGGCCGGGACGGCCTGGTCCTTTTGCCTATTCAACTACGCATCTTCATTGCGTATTCAGGCCGTCTCGGCCTGCTTCTTCTTTTAGGTCTCATCGTCTCTTTTCTAAATAATTCAAAAAATAATTTACATTATTTACCTAAAAAGAGTATAATAATAGGACAAAATTTGCAATTTTAACCAAAATATAAATAAATTATTTTAAAAACATAAGAAATGATTAATAGTTCATTCAACTTTCTTAATAATCTATATATAGCTGTTGCGGAAAAGATCTTTCCAAGGCCTTATATTGTCGAAGGTTTCAAAGAAAAGCCTTGTGGTCCTGGAAATGCAGAATTTCGGGCTTTAGAAAAGTTAAATGCAAGACAAGTCCATCTAGCCCTACCAAATTTAGACCTTTTGAATGAAAAAATTTCGACTTGCAAATATACCGATAAAGCCGGCGCATATAAGCTTGAAAGAGCGCGGATTTTACTTCAATCAGGCTCTAAAGCAGATGCCTTACGTGCCTTAAATGACTTAAATGACATTCCTGATTCATTGATTGAAGATGCTTTGCATTTGAAAAGGTCAGCCTACAGTATTCTTGAAGATTGGGAAAGCTTTCTTGTCGTAGAATCCAAACTTGCAGGATTAAAAAATAGTTCTGATAATCCTTCGATTCCTCACAGTCACAAAATTTTTAACAGACTATTAAACATAAGTCCCTATTGCAAAAAAGAATGGGAAAACTTTCCTATCGAATGGCAAAATGTCATTCTTGACAATTTCTTTGAGATTAATGATTCCATTATTTCTGAAAGTAAAAAGTTAGAGTATCTAAAAAACGCCATTGATCGATTTAACATCCTATATAACGAGCTCTCCTTAACCACCGAATATGAAATAGAGAAATCATGGATGACGATTTTTCAAAAGGTTGGAGTTGAAAAGGCTAATGCACTGGTAAAGGTTATTATTGAATATTCCATTGCGCGCACTGATGAAAATCGCCCTGAATTTTTGAAAAAATTACTAAGTCATGTAGTTAATCATCTTCCTGAATCCATCGATCAATCCATTGAACTATTTAAGCAGCTCAAAGTTATTCATGCGCATAAACCAGAATTGGAAGGTCATCTTTTGCATCTCTTCTTTGAAAAGCAAGAAATTCTCAATTCCTTTGCAAAGTATGCCCAAACAAATGGAGATCCAATTGGCCCATTAGAAGCTCAAATCTATACTCAAAAAAATATAACTAGTATAGACGTCCTTCTTAAGATTGCTAAGACGACACATTTATTAGTAAAACGTTCGCCGGAATTTCTACAAATTTTTACTTCCTATTTCAGAGGTGACAATTACCAATTGAAGCAGTTATTAACGATATGCCGAATGACATCACTTCTTGGACCAGAGCTTACCGGACATTTTCTGAAGACACATGGATCTGTTATCGACCTTCCCTTAGATTTTCTAAATGACAAAGACAATCGCCAGCAATTGATAAAAGTTCTCAAAGCTGAAATAAAATGGAAACATAAGATTTTGCCTTTCCTCAAATCACACTCTCAAAGCATGAAGATCATCAAGGAATTATTTACAGAGGATGATCCGCTCTTTCAATATATGAATGCTGATAAATTTAATTGTTTTCACTTTATGTCACATCTATATGGAAAGCTGGAAAAATATAAGGACCCTAAAAACAAACAAGTTGTTTTAAATATTTTAAAACTTGCTCATGAGTTTTCTAATATATTCAAAATATTCATGGATGAAGAAGCTGTTTTTGATAAAAGCCTTCCGCAAACACGTACATCAAAGGCATGCCATCAACTTATTGAAATAAATAATAACCCCAAAATTAAGTCTGGCCATATCGTCAGTGTCATTTTGAATTTATTGAACAGCTCGGATAACAATCAAGTTGAGTTAGGATTCAAATTGATGGAACTAAAGGATGAAAAATTCCGCAGCCGTCTCCTTAGCTTGTATGCGTCAGGTGATATTGGTTTGATGAATGAAATCCTCGATCTCTATGAAGGGAAAAAGCAGCACTATTTGGCAAAAATTTTGATAGCTCAGACCAATTCTATCACAGCACCGATAGCGAAAGCTCTCATGAAAGTAACCTTTCCTGTAATTGTTGATCGATTCAAAAAATTGCCTGAAGATCATTCTTTTACCTCATTTGATTGTGCATTATTAGCATTACGAGCACAGCATGAAATTGATTTATTAAAATGTGCTGTAAAAGCAGAAAATAGTTCTAAAAAAAGCTTTTTCGAAGATTCCATTGTAAAGTGGGTGGAACAAGGACGCTTTGCTCTTGCAAATGATCTAAGGGAAAATCCCGATGACCCTTTTTGGAATGATATAAATCAAATAGAAATTCCAGTGGAAACAATTCAGCAGCTTAGAAATGTTCGCAAAAGCCTGAAGGCATTGCCATTTTCTAAAGAAAATGCACAAATTATTATGAACATTACTATGAATCTTCTTTTAAGCTTTGACGAAGATGCCCGGAGTATAGCCAATGAATGGATAGCAATGCTGCAAGTTATTCCCTTGAATAATGAAACATTGGTCAAAGAAATGTGCAATTCCAATGAATGGAATGAAATTCAAAAAATAATTTATTCAACTTCTAAATTAGACCCTGCAGCCTGTCTGAAAACGATTAAATCTTTCAAGGTTTGGGTTAAATTAGATGCAGTGAGAAATGCCACGACATATGAGTCACTTTGCGAAGCTATTGCAAAACTTCTGGTCACACCTTCCGGTGGAATCAATAGAGAGCTTATCCCATTTGTCATTAGTGAATTCAAGGCCAGAGGCGACAAACGTGAATGTCATTCACAGCATCTAGTGTTCGCTCTTGAGACATTAAGGGACGAACATTACTTTAGCGACCGTCTTGAAAAGCTAGTCAGTTTGCCCCCAAAGGATTCTGATCAAGATAAAATGTTAAAGTCGATGTACGGCTCTAATTATACACTTTACGATGTTAGAGCTGCAGTAATTAATGCGCTATTACTCCCATTGCGTCAGGGAGCAGTAGGATCGTGCTTTGCCACTGCAATTGCTATGAATTTGAATGCGACGAAGGACGGACTAAAACAAAGCTTTGAAGATTACCTTTCCATAGTAAAAACAGGTGTTTTATGGAGAACAAGTCCAGAACTTGGTTTTCATAGTTATCCGATCATTTTCAATGAAGATTTTAAAGCTTATTTTCCAAAAGAATCCAATGATTACCTTGTAAGAGTTCGAGAATATGCAATGGCTTCTATGGCTGGAGAGGCTGAAGCAATTTTTACTGAATTAATAGCGAATTGGAATAATGCGATAAACCCTATTATTGATAACCAAATACCTTCAGTTATTGCCGATCAACTAAGAACCGAAATGGGACAATCAATACATTCATTTTTTTCTAAATCCTTGAAAGATTTTATAGAAATTCACTATTTCAGTTATTTTAAAACTCAGGGAGATAATGGCCACGGCGGGTGGGCAGTAGTTGATGCTATTACTGGCAAGCCTTTGATTTCAAGCCGAAGTTGTTTTGAGGATGCTTTTAAAAATTTCTTTGAGAAGAATACAAAATTGTTGAAAGATGGAATTAATGTAAAATTTGAACCTTTTCTAAATACTCTATGCCAAACAGTTTGCGCATATATTCGTTCCGATAGTTTTATTATCCATATGCTCGGTAATGAAGCTCTGGCTCCCAATTATTTTACGTATAATCCACAAGATATTAAAAATGGAAGGCTCACTCAGAGGAAAGGCGGTAGCGAAGTCGCCGTCATTAGAACTTACTTTAATAATATCTCACCCAGAACCGTGAAATTGACAAATGATAAGAATCCATGGAAAAGCATTTTTCATTACCTAAAAGTGATGTCCCCTATTGAGCGTGTAGAAATACTTAGAAATCCTAATCAATTGTTGCTTATGTCAGCACCAGGGCATGGGATGAATGTGAGAATTGGAGCAATATTGCCGCTTGTGGCTCAAGCTGCCACGGCTGAGGAATTCATTGCAAATCTGGAAAAGAAGAATAGCGAGCTAATGGCCGCAGCCATGACTGACAAATTGCAAAAAGACCTTCTTGAGGCCTTCTACAAGCAACTTGAAAGCTCTAAAGATTTTGAAGATAAGAAATTAAAAATTGAAGCAGCATTAAAGCTATCTCCACCGCAAACGTTAAAAGAGTTTTGTTATACTGTTACTGAGGCTTTACAAGGAGCTGATGCCCAAACGTTAACGAGTTTGACACAATGTATTTATAACAACTCTGAGCTTCAAGATAAACTACCGCCTTTATTTAACGTTGTGGACACTAACTGGAGTGTTGCACCAGGAATGAGTTTTTGTATAGATAAGGAAGGCACTAATCAAGGGTTAGTATTTACTGATCCTTTTGGCAAAACAGTAGTCGTAAACACAGCAGTCTTTAAGCCAACTAATTGGCAAATTCATAAATTTCGTCCCACCGTTGATGACTACAACCGCACCTACCCAACTTTTTAATCCGCAAGCTGCAGCACTCCTGAGTAACGTCGTTATTTTCCCGTCCCGGCAGGGACGGGAAATAGTTTATCACTCGTTGCTCATTACTCATTGCTCATCACTCATTACTCATTGCTCATCACTCATTGCTCATCATTAAAAACATTTATTTTTTTCTCTGTGCCTCTGTGTCTCTGTGGTTCAATTTTTTCCTTAATAAAAATTCGCTGATCAGCAAGCAATTGGACACTGGGGCTACTGGATAACACAAAAACTTTCTTCTATCATTTAATTCAAAAAGCGTGTATAATTTTCGGACATAAAATTTAAATTTATCGGAAAAATATAAACCTTTTTTACGAATAGTATAATGATCTTTACTTATTTCAGTTTATTTGTTTTTGGAGATGTACAATTCCAAAAGGGTGTTTCTTCGAAACCGATAGTTACAGGTATTCAAAAAAAAATTTGTCCCGAAAATGAACATTTTCTAGAACAAAGAAAATATCTTTTTTCTCCCTTAGCTTTAGATGCTCCTAGTTTAGACCTACTGAATGCAAAAATATCAGAAAACTCAGGAAAAGATTCAGAGCGTGCCTATAAGTTAGAACGAGCTTCTCTTCTATTAAAAACCGGCAAAAAAGAAGATGCAATACGCGCTTTAGCAGACTTAAACGACGTTTCTGAATGTTTAGAAGAAGAAGCTCTGCATCTGAAAAGCCGGGCTTTCAGCATCCTCGATGACTGGAAAAGTTTTCAAGTCATAGAAGTGAAACTCGCATCTTTAAAAAACAAGACCGTAAGTCAGACTTATCCTTCTAACTGCAAAATCCTCCAAAACTTTTTTGATAAAAATCCTAATTATAAAAAAGAATGGGATAGCTTTCCTGCTGAATGGCAGACCGTCATTCTCGATAACTTTTTTGAAATTAAAGATTCCAATATTTCAAATCATGAAAAAGCTGAATATGTAAAAAATGCCATTGATCGATTTAACATTCTTTACAATGAACTTGCCTTAACAACTGAATTTAACGTCGAAAAGACCTGGTTGTCACTTTTTAAGCAAGTCGGCTTTTCCAAGGCCAATGAACTTATTACCGCCATTCTTGACTTCTCTGTTTCTCTCACAAAAGAAAACCGCCCCCAAATTTTGCAAAAATGTCTGGCGCGAGTATTAGATGATGTGCCTGATGGCATTGATCAATCGATCGCTCTTTTTAAACAATTAAAGGAAGGATATTTAGTAAGCCAAGAGCTAACTGTAGTATTACTTGATGTCTACTTAGAACAAAGAGATCTACTGGAAGAAATATCAGCGGAAGCAAGAAATAATAACGTTTATTATAATTTGGGGAATACACTTACTTTTATACCCAAAAAAATAACCAGGTCGGATGTAGTACTTCAATTAGCAATCAACGCATTTTTATTTGTAAAAAAGGTTCCTGAACTTGTTGAGAATTTTCGTTATTATTTTAAAATAAACTTTAAAATTGACGACTTCTTTAAATTATGCAAATTGAAGTCAGTACTTGGTTTCGATGTGACAATGCATTTCTTAAAAAACTATGATCTTTGCAGCCTCCCATTTGATTGTGAGAAACCAGAGGTCTACAAAAATCTAAAGAAAGTTCTTCAAGCAGAGATCAAGTGGAAACACAAAATTTTACCAATATTCGATTGTCATGTTTTGAGCTTCACCAAGCTTCTGGACTTTTTTAGTGATGACGACCCGGCTTTTCAATACATGAATTCTGACAAAATTGGTAAGAGTAATTTTATTGAATTTCTTTCATCAAATTTTGAAAAATTAAAATCACCTGAATGGAAAGATAAGCTTATTAATATATTGAAACTTGAACATCTCAATTTCAATATTTTATCAAATATACTTGATGACTACGCTGTTTTTGAAAAAAGCTATCCAGCGACAAAAATCTCAAAGATTTGCAACAAGCTCATTGAACTAAACAACAACCCAAATGTTAAATCCGGGCACATTGTCTCAAGTTTAATTAAGCTTTGGAATGGTAATGATGAAAATGGAGTCTTGTTTCTAGTAGAATTGCCTGACGAAAAGTTTCGCAGCCGCCTTTTAGGTCTGTATGCATCAGGGGACATCGCTTTGATGATGAAATTATTAGAATTTTATCTGCGCCCAACACATCCATTTACCAAGCTATTGCTTGCACAAACCAGTACTTTGACGGCACCTATAGCAAAAGCGCTTTTAAAAGAAAATGATGTTCAAATAATTGATTGGTTCAAAAAGAAACCAGAAGACGAGTCTTTTACTTCTTTAGACTGCGCTATTTTAGCTCTCTCTGCCCAAAAAGAGTTTAAACTCTTAAGGATTGTTTTAAATTTAGCTAATATGCCAAAAATTAGTACTGCTCTAGGGAAAACTTTTTTACTTTGGATTGAAAAGGGATATTTTAACTTAGCTCACGATCTGTTCAAAAATGGCAACCAAGATGATTTTTGGCAGCAAGTCATCGATTTGAAGATTCCTCCTGCAAAAGTCAATCAACTAAGAAATCTTCGATTATCTTTAAAAAAATTACCTTTTTCAAAAGAAAATGCAAAAATCGCTGAAAACATTGCTAAAAAGTTGCTTTTAAGCACAGATGAAGGTGCCGACAAAGTAGCCAATGAATGGATCTCGATGATCCATGCATTACCTAATAACGATGCTCTGATCAAAAATTTGTGTGCTTCAAATGTGTGGCAGCAAATGCAGAAAATTTTAACTTCATCTACGAAGTTAGACTCTAAGTTATACTTGGAAACTCTAGCTAAGGCGGATTATTGGAAAAAATTAATTCCTGTAATGACTGCAACAAATCTTCCGATGCTCTCAGAGTTTATTGCCAGGCTGTTGGTTACGCCTGCAGGTGCGATAAATAGAGGAATCATTCCATGGGTGATAAAAGAAATAGAGCCTAGAATTGATTCTAACTTATACGAAAAACAGCAATTGATTTTTGTATTGAAGCAGCTTCATGAGGAAAATTATTTTAGCGACCGCCTTGAAAAACTAACGAAAATGCCACCTAAAGGGTCTGATCATGATAAAATGTTTTTTTCAATGTATGGCCCAAATTATACCCTCGATGATATAAGAGAAGCAGTGCTCACTTCGTTCCTGATACCGCTGCGTCAAAACACTGTTGGGTCTTGCTTTGCAACTGCTGTTGCTCTTAACTTAAATGCTACTGTTGATGGTTTGAAGCAAAGCTTTGAGGATTTTCTCTCCATCGCAGCATTCGGTTGCATCTCAAGGATAAGTCCGAATAAAGGGCTTACAGACTACCCCATTATTTTTAATAAGGACTTCGAAGCATATTTTCCCAAATCAAATCATGATTATCTTCTTCGTGCGCGAGAATTTGCTATAGCCTCGACAGCTGGTGACGAAAAAGATATATACACCCAATTAATGAACAATTGGCGTAATGTAATTAATGATTTGGTTACTCAATACACTCCTTTTAATCAAAAAGATAAGATGGATAGGCTGCAAGATCAGTTAGAATGTGGGTCGCTGAAAGCTCTTTTCTTTGAGCTTATTCAAAAAGCAATCGCAGCTCGCTATTTTGGATATTTTAAAGCTAAAAATGATCCAGTTCATGGAGGCTGGGCTGTTGTTGATGCTGCCACACAATCACCGCTCATATCAAGTCGATCTTCTTTTGAAAATGCCTTTATAAACCCATTAAGAGCTTGCGTAAAGAATGCAAGGGGAAAAATGGACAATGACTTATTAGAGATGTTAACAATCTTTGTCTTCAGACATGTCTTTGATCATATTCGTTCAGACCAATTTCTTCGTCAAATGCTTGGCAATGATTCACTAAACCCAGATTACTTTAAATATGATCCTTCAAATATTGTTAAAGGAATCCTTATTGATCGAGTTGGTGGCGATACTGTAGCTGTTATGAGAACTTATTTTAACAGCGTAGAACCTAAAATGGAACAATTGCCTGTCTACAATAATGTTTGGAAAGGCATCTTTACTTATATAAAAGCATTTTCGCCTATTGAAAGGGCCGATGTTTTGCGGAATCCAAATCAAATGCTGATGATAACGAATTCCTCCCATGCCATGAATATGCGAATTGGAGCAATCCTTCCGTATGTTGCCAAAGCCGCTTCTGCTGAGGAATTTATCAAGGATTTGGAAAAGAGAAACAGTGAATTAATGCAGACTGCTATGAATAAGCAATTGCAAGATTCCCTGTTAGAGTCTTTTTACAAACAACTTGCTGACTATTCCAATGATCATGAAACACAAAAAGCAAATATTGAATTCGCTTTAAAGCAAAATCCTCCGAAAACCTTAAAGGAATTTTGCCTGATAGTAAGAGATGCCTCAGTTACAAATGCAGAACCTGAAAATGATAAAATCAAGGCACTATTCCGTCTGAAGCATTGCATTTATTCACATGCTGCCCTAAAGGATAAGCTTCCACCTCTTTTCAATGTCGTTGACACCAACTGGAAAGATTTGCAAGGAATGAGCTTATGCGCTGATCTGGAAGGCACCAATCAAGATTTAATTTTTACCATGACCGGCAACCCATATTCTGAAAATCAAACGACATCCAACTTGCAACCTAAAGATTGGCAAATTATCAGAATGCGCCCACCTGTCGATGATTACACCCGCACCTGCGCGGTCCTATAAGGAAGTTCTTAGTGCTTAGTTCTTAGTGCTTAGTTAATTGTTTTTATATTTCAACTAAGAACTAAGCACTAAGAACTAAGCACTTACTAGTATTTTTTACGGTGATAATTTTCTAAATAATTAAGGTATTTTTATTAATTCAATTTAATAAAAGGAACTTAATTTATGTCATTACAGCCAAACTTAATTGTACAGTCGCTTTTTCAACTAACTGAGGAACAGAGAAATAAACAAAATACCGACAGAATGCTATGTATCGAAAACGAGCTCGACAAGCTTATAAATTCGATAAGCATCAGAAAACTCGTTTTAGAATATGCGAAAGGGAATATCGATCTGTCCAATTGGTCTCCAATGATCGAACTTTCCCAATTCAAGCCCTACCCGGCCATGCTGTCGATCATGAACGAAACATGTCCAATTACTGTTTCAAGCTTTGCTGAATTAGCTCAACCATATATTTCCACACCCATTCCACGGCGCTATTTCATTGTTATGCTAGAGGCAAGCACAGAAGACAACATTGCCATTTGCGATGGTAATGAAGGCTATAAATGGCTCTGCAGAAATTTTACAAATCCACTAACAAATAAAGCGGTAAATAAAGTTCATTACTATGTAACCGATGGCAGCCCCGTATTCAAGCACTTTGAAACATTGATTGAAGCAAACCTTAAAGCGATAGAACACTATCTTTCGGCTGAGTCCCTGGACAGTTCGGAAGAAATACAAAGGGCCCGCATTGAAGTTGCCAGAGTGTCTAAGAACAAAGATCATGAATTTGTACGTATCATTAGGCTCTTGTTAAATGATGATCCAAAGAACGAACAAGCGATTGTAATGCTAGAAGTCTATATCAACACAAATCCAACCATAGAAAAAATACATGCAGTTAAAGATTACTTTAATAATAACGAAGCTGTTCAAAACTTACTTGGAAGTTGTTGTTACAACAAACTCGATGACTATATCGAAGCTGAAAGGTGTTATCGTCAGGCGTTGGCAATCAATCCGAAGTCTGTTAAAGCCTGTAGCGGCATCGCATACTCATATAAAATGAGAAAAAATTTTCAGAAAGCATTGTCATTTATGGATAAGGCAATTTCGCTTGATGATAAGAATCCCTTTTTTATAGGCCATTTGGCTGACATGTATTTGCTTATTGGCGACCTGGATAATGCAGAACTACATATTCGTAAGGCAATGGAGTTGGGTAAGACGCATGAGAATCGCTGGCTTTATTATAATGTGGTAGCTATCACTTTTTTGCTAAGAAGAAACTTTAAGGAAGCCCAAAACTATGCTGAAGAAAGCCTAAAAATAAACCCAACTTCAGAATGGGGACATTTTGTAAAAGCAGTGGCACATAAAGAAAAAGGTGAATTTAGATTAGCAAAAGCACACATTGAAGCTGCTATCAAACAAAATTTGATTGAAGTTGGTAATGCAGAATTCGGTGACATTTACCGTTTACAAGGAAATCTGGTTGGAGCCGAGAAACATCTGACGATCGCCTTGAACCATGAAGAAAAACTGCCTGTCTTAGGTTATAAAAAACAAGTCCACCAGTATTTTGCCAGGCTCTACATTGCCAAAAAGGATATGGCCTTTAAAGATACTCCCCCTATTGATAAAGCCTTTATCCATATTAATCTCGCTTTGCAGCATGATAAATCAGATCCTGTCACTCATACAATACTTGGTGCGATTCATGAAATTGCAGGAGATTCTAATAATGCTAAAATAGCTTTAAAGAGAGCTTTAGAATTAGATCCTCAAAATTTTGAGGCAAATGCTGTCCTCGGTAAAATCTATAAAAACGAGAAGCAATATAGTGAAGCTAGAATGCATCTGGAAGTCGCTGCAGCTATTGGGAAATGCGTTGAAGTGCTTGAAAGCTTAGGTGAAGTTTATGAGGCCACCGGCGAAATCAAGCTTGCAAGAACTAAATACGAAGAGGTTATTAAATTGAATGAGGCACTCGGCAGTAAAAATGACGACATCTACGCACGTTTGGGGGCCGTCCATATAAAACTAAAGGATTTTAAAAATGCCGAAACCCAACTAGAAATGGCTTTGTGCATCAACGAGGTTAATGCATTGGCATTGGCTAATTTAGAGATTTTGCATCTAGAAAAAGCAAGGATGCTTAACGAGAAGCGCAGTAAATTAAAAGATGTTCAGGTTAGTGCAACGCTATCCTCAAATGTTGCTGCTATTTCTGCGGTAGTAGGTTCTGTTGCCAGTAGTGCTCTTGCAGCCATAAGCAGCTCTGAGAAGGAAAAAGACGATGCCTTTGGTATGCTTGCCTCTCTTGCAGCCCAAAGCTCGGAGAAAGAAAAAGATGATGCTCTTAGCCATCTTGGCTCTTTGCTCAACAGAAAAGTCACCGTCCTTTCTGCAGCGACACCCCAGCTACATGAGAAAGCAAAAACTGTTTTCCCGGGAAAAACAGGCTTATCTTATTATTTAACAGCTGAAAAAAAACAGGATAAAACCTTTACTTGCAGCGGTAAAGGTTCATTTGTTCTGACCTTTCAGATCTCTCTTAGAAATGAGAAGTGGGGGATGTGGGTGGTTTTCAAAGAAATTAATGATGATGTCGTAAAATTTTTCCAACAATATGGTATTAATTTTGATCCTTCAACTCGAGCTGACTCTCATTTCGTATCTAGCTCCCTGACAGAAATCAAAGCCTTTCTGGAAATCATGTTAGCTAACCATGAGTTTCAACATTGGGAAAAAATGAATCTGGAAAAAATTGCCAAAAATGGCAAATGGCCCTCCAGCTTTTAAATGACTTGAGAATCACTTTTGACTGAATTATATGGACTTTATGGACGATATGGACTGTATGGACGATATGGACACCAGGTCAGGACACCCTGATTACGTATCCAGGGCGTCCCGCCCTGGTGTCCATAAACAATTGCCAAAGTCCGAAGGACTTTAACTGTAACAGCCTAGGGCATCGCCCTAGGAAATTGTTGAATCAAATATAGCAGCCTGTAGGGCTGCTAGAATAGTATCTTGCAGCCCTGCAGGCTGCTATAGTCTATACAATTTTACCCAGGGCGGTGCCCTGGGCTGTTGCAGTTAAAGTCCTTCGGACTTTTGCAATTGTCTCATATGGACACCAGGGCGGGACGCCCTGGATACGTAATCAGGGCGTCCCGCCCTGGTGTCCATATCGTCCATACATTATGCACTTCCTAGACACTTTCTTTGTGCCTTTGTGTCTTTGGGGTTCATTTTATGCTAGTCTAAAACAAGCTTGAAACTTATATTTGAAGGATTAGAAGCTCTCGGCTTAAGGTACTTTCATGAAGATTTTCCGCGATCTTAATTTTCAGCACGCAGAGGAACGGCCGGTTGCATTAACGATTGGCTACTTCGACGGCATCCATAGAGGCCATCAATGGGTCCTCAATAGCTTGAAAACAGTTGCAAAAGAGCACGCCCAAAAAACAGCAGTAATCACCTTTGAAAACCACCCTGCAGAAGTGCTTTTACCCTCAAAAAAGATCCAAAATCTGATCACTATGGAGCATAAGATCAAGCTTTTTGAAGAGCATAGAATAGATTATCTCATAATTTTAAAATTTACAAAGGAACTTGCTGAAATGACCGCTGAAGATTTTTTAAAGGCAATTTCAAATCCTCTGCCTTTTTCTCAGCTAGTCCTGGGTCATGATGCCGTTTTTGGGAAGGGCAAGGATGGGACTAAAGAAAGAGTCAGGGACTTGGGTTTAAAACATCATTTCAATGTGGAATATCTTGAACCATTTAAAATTGAGAATATGGTGGCCTCAAGCACCCTGATCAGAAATTTCTTACAATCAGGAAATTTGCAAATGGTAGAGAAGCTTCTAGGCCGGCCTTACTCAATATACGGCCAATTTTACAGTCATGACAATGACTTCATTTTTGATTATTCCGGTATATTTCTACTTCCAGAAGGGAACTATAAAGTAAAATTAAAAGATCAACATTCCCTTAAAGTAAATATAATCGAAATAAGAGATCAAAAAATCTATCTTAAAAATTACTCATCACTCAACAATTTCTTTGAAATTTTCTTCGATTCCTACCAATAAGTGATCTGCCTATTGTGTTTAGTGGATTTAATCTTTCATTATAAGATTAAATCGGCCGGCATTATCGGTTGATGGTTGAAGTTTCCAATTCGAGTAGTGCTTTTGGACAAATGAGATAATTTTTTTTTGCATGAGTTGATAATTTTCAGATTTTGAATGATTTCCTTGCCCTGTAATGATTGTCATTTGCTTGCAAGAGCCTTTCTCTTGCATGTGATCTAAACATACAGCAACCAAAAAGCATGCCGCTCCATGTGAAAACTCATGACAGTCGACTGATGGGGAACCAAGAATTTTTTCCAATTGCCCTTTAAATGAAATTAAGAAAGCTTTCTTGTTTGTTTCTAAGTTGTTTTCATCATTAATAAATACATCAAATAAAATGTTATAAGTTTCTGTACTGGGTTGAAGTCCTGCTTGATAAATTTGTCTAAATAATTTTAGAGCTTCATTCAGCCTGTTTGCTTTAGCAAACCCATCAATTAAGCAATTGTAGGTGACGATGTTTGGTTTAAGATCTTTAGGCATACTGTTGAGTAGCGCCAAGGCCTCATCCAGCCTGTTTGCTTTAGCAAGCCCGTCAATTAAGCAAGTGTAGGTGACGATGTCTGGTTTAAGACCAGTAGGCATACTGTTGAGCAGATCCATGGCCTCATCCAGCCTATTTGCTTTAGCGAGCCCGTCAATTAAGCAATTATAGGTGACTATGTCTGATTTAAGACCAGTAGGCATACTGTTGAGCAGCTCCAAGGCCTTATCCAGCCTGTTTGCTTTAGCAAACCCGTCAATTAAGCAATTGTAGGTGACGATGTTTGGTTTAAGATCTTTAGGCATACTGTTGAGTAGCTCCAAGGCCTCATCCAGCCTGTTTGCTTTAGCAAGCCCGTCAATTAAGCAAGTGTAGGTGACGATGTCTGGTTTAAGATCTTTAGGCATACTGTTGAGTAGCTCCAAGGCCTCATCTAGCCTGTTTGCTTTAGCAAGCCCGTCAATTAAGCAAGTGTAGGTGACGATGTTTGGTTTAAGATCTTTAGGCATACTGTTGAGTAGCTCCAAGGCCTCATCCAGCCTGTTTGCTTTAGCAAA
>Ga0207147_1011_pt1 | contig 49711 bp, 42 predicted proteins | sample Alteio_BWMinHeat_33_FD_153551 | JGI IMG/M metagenome (GOLD analysis project Ga0207147, IMG submission 153551) | Enriched cells from forest soil in Barre Woods Harvard Forest LTER site, Petersham, Massachusetts, United States -... | ecosystem: Environmental > Terrestrial > Soil > Temperate forest >... | reverse complement strand
TGTTTTTTTCCCATGATTAATTTTAATAACATTTGAGTAGAAGATTGTCAAAAAAAATTTTAAAGAAGAGTGCCTGTTAAGAAAAGAAGTGCTACCGTGAAATATATCACAATTCCAGTGACATCGATTAATGTAGCTACAAATGGCGCCGATGAAACAGCAGGGTCTGCCCCACATCTTTTTAATATTAAAGGCAGCATCGACCCAGTGATCGTGCCCCAAAGCACAACACCTATTAATGCAAAACCTATTGTTGTTCCAATAAGAAGCCAGTGTTCACCATAAAGATTGGTAAACTGCGACCAAACGACAACTCTAAAAAAACCAATGACCCCCAACACAGAACCTAAAAATAACCCTGAGAAAATTTCTCTGCGCATGATCTTCCACCAATCCTTTAAAGTAACTTCGCCTAATGCCAATGCTCTGATGATCAGTGATGATGCTTGAGAACCTGAATTACCTCCGCTTGAGATTATCAAGGGAAGAAACAATGCCAAAACAACAGCTTTGGCTATTTCACCCTCGAAATACCCCATAGCTGTTGCGGTAAACATTTCTCCAATAAATAAGACCGTCAGCCACCCGGCCCTTTTTTTCATAAGCTCTAAGAAAGGGGTGTCCATATAAGGTTCGTCAAGGGCCTCCACAGCTCCCATTTTTTGCACATCTTCGGTAAATTCCCTATTCGCCAAATGCAAAATATCATCCATTGTAACAATACCCAAGAGTATACCTTTTGAATCGGTGACCGGCAAAGCTGCGCGATTATATTTTCTGAAAACATTAATGGCCGATTCCTCGTCATCATTAACATTTAAGAAAACATATTTATAGTCGCAGAGGTCCTTTACATGGGCTTCAGGAGAAGCAAAAAGAAAGTTTTTCAATCTGATGTCATCAATGAGCTTATGATGGTCATCGATCACATAGATCATATCGATTGTTTCGCTATAATGAGCTTGGGTCCTGACAAAGTCTAACACTTCTTTAACTGTCCAATCCGGCCTGACAGCAATATATTCTGGCGTCATCAAGCGCCCGACACTTTTTTCAGGATATCCTAAAATCTGAAGCGTCAGTTTGCGCTCATCAGTATTTAACAGTTTTAAAAGCTCTTTAACGACACTGCTGGGCAATTCTTCAAAAAATTCAGTTCGATCATCCGGAGACAGTGCGTTAAGAATTTGAGCTGCCCGATCATCCGGCAGCTGGCCCAGAATTTCTTTTTGTATCCCAAAAGGCAGCAATTCGAAAGTCTTGGCGGCAGTTTCTTCTGGCAAAGCCATAAAGACAGATAAGCGCTTTTTTTTGGGTAGGTAAAGAATGAGGTCGGCCGCTTCCCCCGGCAGATAAGAAGCTAAAGTCTTTTTTAACTCCTTTTCAGAATTTGTATTAATAAGATCTTTAATGTTTATCGAGGTATTTAAGTTATCCATTAACCAACATCATTTTATTAATACGGCTTGGGAGGCAAATTCCGCAAATTAACTTTATACTTAAAATAACCCGTCATGCTTGTGTGAGCAATTTCAGAGGGTTGTATTGCCCTCAAAAGTTGGCTTGAAGTGCAACACGGCACCAAGGAAAGGACATCGTCTAAAGCGTACAATGTAAATTTAAACTTTTGTCTGACTTTTAATTTCGATGGAGGTCCGTCATAGCCAATTTTGTCAAAATCATTCATGATCTGAAAAGCGCCCATCGGCAGCGAGTTTGCACGGCCGACATTTCCTTGCAAATGATCGACGTTGGGAGGAATATTAAAAACACCCCAGTAAACTTTTCTGTCCTTATCATTTGTTACTTCAGAGCATACCAGGGCTAAGCTCTTGGTACCTGCCGGAGCTCCTTCCCAGAAAAATTCAGGCGAACAATTTTCTTCGGAAGACGAGCATTTTTCAGGCAAAAGGCCTTTGTGGATAAATGTCGGGCTAATCAATGTGAACGGCTTATTAGCAGCCACTGGATCGTCAGCATAGCAACAAGATATGACCAATAAATTAAAAAGGAGGCTTAAACATTGTTTCATTTTTTACCCACTTGGAATTTAATTGCTTTATATCACTTCAAAAAAATTATATCTACAAATTAGGAAAAATAAAAGCGGCAGAGGACTGCCGCACTCCCAAAGAACAAGTCGCTTCGCTCCTTGTTCGAAGCTAACATTCGTTTTACAACGAGCTGCGAGCAAAGCGAGACAGCTCTTTGGGAGTGCGGCAGTCCTCTGCCGCTTTTTATTAAGTATAAAATATTTTAATCTTAATCTTAATCTTGATCTTGATCTTGATCTTGATCTTAATCCTAATCTTAATCTTGAGCCAGGAGTCAGGAGTGTTTTATAGTAAGTGCGCGAGTCCTCGAGTGCGCGAGTGCTGAGTCGAGTATTGCATGCCAAGCCGCGAACGCGGCTAGCCTATACTAGGCCTTAACTCGGCACTCGCGCACTCGCGCACTAGGCACTTATTATAAAACACTTCTGACCCCTGACTCCTGACTCCTGGCTCAAGATTAAGATGTAGATTTAGATTGAGATTAAGATGTAGATTTAGATTAAGATTAGGATTAAGATTAGGATTAAGATTAAGATTAAGATTAAGATACTAAATGCAGAAGAGGAAACATGCGAAGTTATTATGCTCACCTAGAAACAGCGATGGGCAAAGGCAAAAAAGATTTTTCAAATAAGCCTATCTTTAGATCTTCTGCAATTTTTCCTGTCATAAAGCGAGATGGCATAACGTCCCGCATTCTTTTCATGGGCTATTGGCTGATTAAACGACAAATTAAACAAATTGCCGCGGTAGTGACTTTACGCTCTTTAGACGGAATTGTTCTAAATAGAAATCATTTTCATATTGAAGAAGCTAAAACGTTCAGAATCGAACTAGAGGACCAGCTGCAGGAAGCTGGCTTGTCAGAAAAAGATAGCTTTACAGGCAGTCTGGAAATTGAATTTTTCTCAACGGTGAATATGGTTTTTCCCTTCCCCGCCGCTGTCATCAATTACTATGGACCTCATTTCTGCACCCAAGTCCACACTGCACAACGTGTGTACAATGATTATGATGACATGCGGACTAACTCTCAAAAAGAAGTTCCGGAGGCCGGATTTAATGTTTACACTGATGTTGTTAAGGAACCGTTCATTAGTTTAATTAATGGCTCAGACGCTATTGTCGATAATAAAATCAATATGACTTTCTTTAACTCAGATAACGAAGTTTTAAAACATGAGCTAAAATTGGGAAATATGGATCCCTACCAAATGTATCTGTTATATCCAGCCAGATTTCTAGATTTAAAAGAGTTCTTAAAAGGCAAGGTAGGGTCGGCAAAACTGCAGTTTCGAGTCAACGGAATTTTCCCCAGACTTATTGTTGGAAATCTGGATAATTCTCTACCCGCTGTGTCTATCACACACACATATTACGATTGTACAGAAGCAACTTCTGAGACAGACTATTGGATAAATGTCGACCCGAATTGGCATCCAGCCGCCATGATCGCTCCTATCTACAGCGGCCCCGATGAATTTACCAACATTTATTTCTATCCCATCTATTCGCCTTCCAATTTTGCTATAGATATTGAAATTTTCAATGCTCAAGGTACACTGCTTGGCAAACAAGAAAATGCTCTGACTATCACAGCTCCCTTCAAAGATTTCGCTAAATTGAGCATCAATGAGATGCTGGCCGAGCATGGTATCTCTAAGTCTGATAATTTAATGGCAAGAGTTAGCGCCCGCCCTGCCAACAATAGCCGCCTGCCTGCCAGAGTAAAAATCGGTCTAGACATCGGGCTGGTCAAAGGAAAAATGCCCTGCAACATTTGCACAAATCTGCAGCCTTATCTACCCCAACTTGAAACTAAGCCCTCGACATTCCACTGGGCGCCTATGATAGCTGACCAACCCGGCGCCTGCATTTGGATCATCAATACTTCTTTAGAAAGAAATTATCAGAAAACTGCCGAGATCAAACTCACTTTTTATCATGAAAAAGATGCCCAAATCATAACTAGACAACTCGTATTACCTCCATTGGGCTTTACAGTGATCGAGGTTGATAAAGACAATGAATTGAAGCAGTTTTTTGAGGGCAAACCCGGCTGGTGTACCATCGTCACCACAGCCCCATACACAGCCTGTTATTACTTAACGAAGCACCCTTCCGGCGTCATTGGCGGAGATCATTGCTTTTAAATGCGTAGTGCTTAGATCTTAATCTTAATCTTGATCTTAATCTTAATCTTGATCTTAATCTTGATCTTGATCTACATCTACATCTTAATCTTGATCTTGATCTTAATCTTGATCTTGATCTTGATTAGACAAGCCACGAAAGAGCTTAGGAAAAAATTAAACTACTTGTTAAAAAACAAAGCTGTGCAGAAAGGCTGTGAAAAAATTAGAATTCTGAGTCTAGAATTCTGGTCTTGTATGCGTATTCAGGCCGTCCCGGCCTGTTAGTCAGGCCGGGACGGCCTGAATACGCAGGCACGCTTCGCTTCGCTCGCAGTTCCTTAATAACGAATCGTTTAACTACGAGCAATGAGCGCAGCGAATTGCTCTTTGGAGTGCGGTGCTCCGCACCGCTTTTCAATTTGTAATAACTCGCTTGATTTTTTCCTACGCTCTTTCGCGGCTTGTCTAATCAAGATTAAGATTAAGATCAAGATCAAGATTAAGATTAAGATCAAGATTAAGATCAAGATTAAGATTAAGTTGTTTTTATACTTTTGACCAGCTCAGAGTATGAAGGAAGAAAGTCAACATAGACATACTGGCTTTGAGAGTGGTCATACCAGCCGGTTTTAATTTCCGTTTGATTAACGACCGCTATGAAATAGGCTTGCAGGTAATGGTTGTAGCCTGCTGTTTGGTTAAGGACTTTGCTTGTTAGAGGCACGGCTTTACATTCGATAAGAAGCAGAGGGAAGAGGGTATACTGAGGATGTATCCCTTGGCTGAAACACACAATATCCGCTCTTCTGCTTGGAATTTTTCTTCCATCTACAGCCAGATGAGGCATGGAAGCAAGGCTTTTTTCGATGGCTATGTGCGCTGAAGGAAAGCCTTGCTCTTTGATCATATGGTCAAGCAAACGCTGCCGAATTTGCTCTTCTGGCAGCGCTGCAACCCATAGTTTTCTAATTGGACAATAAATCGATTCGGACAATTAAGCCTCGGGTTCAATAATGCCGTAATTGCCATCGTTTCTGCGATAGATCACCTTGAGCTTCATATCTTCTTCGCATTTGAACACGAGGAACGCATCGCCGGACAACTCCATTTTCATGAGAGCTTCATCATTAGTGAGCGTTTTTAAAGCCATTTTTTCCTGTTTGACAATTTCATGTGCTTTATATTGATCGAGGTCAGGAATATCATATTCATCTAGGACATCTTTAACTGGCCTAATGACATTGACATTCATATCGATCACATGCACCCCTTTATGATGGTGATCTCTTATGCGGGCATGATATTTACGAATTTGCGTTTGGAGTTTATCGACAGCCATATCGATAGAAGCATACATACTTTCGCTATCTGCATGGCTTTTGATAAGAATATGGTCCACTTTTACTTTTATATCTATTTTATGGACCAATTTTTGAATGTCCATAGTGATGGCTACATCGACTATGCGCAAACCATATTTCTCAATTTTTGACACTTTTTCAACTGCATAAGTTTTCATTGCTTCAGTAACTTCTACGTTACGGCCAGTTACTGCTAAACTATATTCCTCATCAACAAACTCGGCGGCTTTAGATTTGCGGCTCATATCGTACCTCAATGACTTAGTGTTTAAGAGTCAGGTCCTTCTAATAATAGAGGGATTCCACAAATCTATTATACATCGATTAAGACCCTTATGAAAAGAAAAAAATGATTGAAGAGGAAAGAATACAGAATCCAGAATTCAGAATCCAGAATAGGGAAAATACGATTATTCTGAATTCTGGATTCTGGATTCTGAATTCCTTTCTGTAGCTAATTTCTTACGCAACAGCACATTCCCGAGCTGTCCGCAGGCAGCCATGATATCTTTTCCCTTGGTGTTCCTGACGAGAGTATAAAATCCACGCTTTCTAAGCTTAAGAGCAAAAGCATCCAAAATTGCCGGGTCGGGAGGAAGGAATCGGTCGCAGCTTTGGGGATTATAGGGTATAAGGTTGACTTTGACATCTAAGCCTTGCAGGAAGCTAGCTAGCTGCTCAGCATGCTCTTCCCTGTCATTAATTTCTTTAAGCAATACATAAGCGGCTAAAACCTGTCTTCCTGTGACGTCGCAATAGTATTTAATCGCGTTATAAAGCTTTTCTAAATTGTGCTTGCGGTTAATGGGCATGATTTTGTTTCTAAGCATATCTGTAGGAGCATTTATTGAAACAGCAAGATTGGGGCCGTTTTTAATCTTGGCAAGCTTGTCAATGCCTTCAATGCACCCGCTTGTCGAGATAGTCACTTGTTTTCTACCAAATGCCAAGCCCTTAGGGTCGTTAAGAATTTCCACGGCTTGCATCACATTGTCAAAATTATCAAAAGGTTCGCCCATACCCATGAAGACGACATTTTTAAATTTAAAGCCCAATAGATGCCTGGCCGCAAAAACCTGAGAGATAATTTCAGCCACAGTAAGATTTCTCAACAGGCCCATCCTGCCGGTCTCGCAGAAGGTGCAGCCCATCCGGCAGCCTACTTGCGAAGATACACAGAGGGTACCCCCGGATTGCATGGGAATAAGGACAGATTCAATTTCAAGTTTATCGTGAGTACGCAGCAGGAATTTGCCTGTTTTACCATCGCTGCTATGCTTGATCACTTCCGGCAAGGAGCAGTCAGTTAAATGAAAAATATCATGAAACAAGTTTCTGGCATTATTGAAAGCAGCATTATTGCCTTCAATCTTTCCGGTCCGGAAGAATTCTTCATACATTAGCCCGGCATGGATATGACCTTTGCCAAGGAGATCGGCAATTTGCTTTGAAAAAGATCGATGAGTATGAGAAAAAATATGTATTTTTTGCACGATTACACAAAATAAAAGCGCACCGAAGAGGGCTCGAACCTCTAACCACCCGGTTCGAAGCCGGGTACTCTATCCGATTGAGCTATCGGTGCTTAACAGAAGTCAGAAGCCAGAAGTCAGGAGTCAGGAGTGTTTAGAGTTTCACTTATTGCTAACGAAACTTGAAATTCAAACGAATTGCACCAAAAATTCTGACTCCTGACTTCTGGCTCCTGACTTCTTTTCTCTCAAGAATTCTACCCAATTACTTTCTTTTTCGAAAGAGAAAAGAATAAGTTTATTTATTTGCTGCTGCGGTTTGGTTGTTGTTTTGAAGACTTTTTACAAACTCTTGAAATGCAGAACTTTCTATTATCGCCTTCAATTCTTTCGTCTGCTCGGCATCCTTTTGCTGTATTTCAGAGTATTCTTTTTTGTCAGCTTCGAGTTTTAGAATTTGCGCTTGGAGTTCTGACTGTTCATTGTCTAAGGTCTTCTTAGCAATTGAGACTTCTTCAAGGAGCTTCTTTTTTTGCTCTTCCAAAGCTGTATTTTTTTCATTCATTTGTTTAACGACTGTATACACTCTCTCAAACATGACATTGAACTTTTGAATTGCCTCATTGCGAGAGTTTTCCGCATCCTTTGAGGTTTTTGCCATTGCAGAAACACGGCTAGCTAATTGGCTCTCTACTTTCGCTAAATCAACATTACTTTGGCTGGCTGCAGAATTGTTTGTAGTCAGGAGTTTAGATAAATCATCTAAAGATGAATTAAAGGATTCATTAATTTTCTGAGCTTCCTCAAGCTTGGCTTGAAGGGCATTGAATTTTAGAAATTGTTGCTGCATTTCTGTTGCGCGGGCTTTAGTGGCATCGTCACTTTTTCGCAAAGATTCTTGTAACCCCTCAATCGTTTTTGTCATTTCTCCCGGCAACCCTTCGAGCCTTGTCGCAGTAGTTTGAAGATCATCTGCACGCTTTCTTTGTTCCTCTGCAATTTTTTGCTGGGCTGCAATATTCTGCCTTTCTATTTCTAAAGCTTTGTTAGCTTCTTCTAAATTCTCTTGAAGATCATCCCTATCTTTCAACCATTTGGCTCCCACTGCAGCAGTAACTATTGTTCCAGCAATGCCGGTAGCATTAATTGATGCAGCCCAGCTTGGTGCGACAACACTAACAAGAGTAGATATTCCAACCGCAGTGACACCCACAACGGCACCTCCGCCGAAAATGCAAAGGGTTAATACCATGGCTACAACCTTGCAGTCTGTTCTTTTAACCCTTGGCTGCGGAACAACAACGTCATTTGCCCCTGCAACATTCGTTGGAGCGCTCATTGGGCTCATGGATATAGCTGTAAAATCAGGCGTAGCGGCAGTAGCAGTCGTTGCAGCACCAACAGACATAAAATCTCCTTATAAAAAAATGGCATCTTATCGGAAATGGAATTAAAACCCAATATAATCCCCTGCCCTTGCCCCTGCCCTTGCCCAAAAAACACCTTGCCCTTGCCCCTGCCCTTGCCCTTGCCCGAGTAATTAATCATTACCGCTTCATTTTGAATCGGAAAAGATTATTTTTCGGGCAAGGGCAAGGGCAGGGGCAAGGGCAAGTTTTTTTCGGGCAAGGGTTTATTTTCAAATAATTGCCGAAACATGCTACAAAGGAATCAAAATGAGGTAAATATGGCAAGCATCGCAAGCGTCACGTCAACGATTTCTAATGCTCAAAAAGCGATCTCGGTGGGCAATTCTTTGGTTGGCAACAACACGCAAAATCCTTCCGCTCCTCCTTCCAAAACCTCTGTTTGGCAAAGCATCCACTGGTCTGCTTACGTCGTCGCTATAGGAGCCTTAGTTGCCTTGGTAACAGGAGTTGCTTTGGCGGTCATTGGCCAATATCCCCAAGCTGCCGTGTATGGAGTACTTGTTGCGACTCAGCTTATTGGAGCTTTCTATATCAAAGAACTTGGACCTTACAAGGAACTGGGGACCATCGCCGATCAGCTGGCCGATATTGTAAATAAAATCTTTCTCAACCAGAAGCAAATACAAATTTCCAACAAGCAGATGCAGCAAACCACTCTTGATCTGCAAAAAACCAACGATAAGACCAAGAGCTTATTAGATGCTGCTAACGCAACATTAAAACAACAGGCAGATGCGGCTAATAAAGCCAAAGAACAGTCGGACAAAACTATCAAAGCTCTTCAAGATAGTGACGCCAAGCTCCAAACAAAAATAAAAGATACTGAAGATAAACTGACTAATATGACGAAGTTATATCAAAGCGTTCAAGGTCAAGTAGTCGAATTGAAAAAAAATCTTGATGAATACCGTTCTCTCCAAACCAAAATATCCAATGACACAGCTGAACTTGCAAAATTGGCCACCTACTCCTGCGAGACTGCAAATACCCTTTTGAATCGTCGTGCTACTTGCATACAACAACGCGACAGCTTTTTACAAGCATTGCAGACTAAAGTCACTAGCCTTGAAAAAACAGTGGTTTCAACCAAAGATTCCGATGACATTCAGAAAGCTGTAACTGGATTGCAAAATGAAGGTGATGTGTTCGAAGAACAAGTAAAAAAATTTGAAAGTGCAGAGGCTGGACTCGAAACGACTGCTACATCCATTCACTCTTCTCTCGAAGAAAGAAAGAAACAGAGCGACCAGCTTGGAGATTTATTAAAATTCATCAAGAGCAAACTGCCCGATAGTCCTCCAACTAATAACAAAACAATTTCATCAAATACAACACCAGTTAATAAACAAAATAGCTAATTAATAAAAATTAATTAAAATATCTAGCAAAATAATATTGAATCAGGTAAAATGGGAATTTCATTTAATGTTTGCTAGTCAGCAAAGGAGAACCTATGTCAGACCAAGCAGCACAATCACAGGCTGTCACTCAAGACGAAATCAAAGAAGTCATTGCGGATGGCAATGCAGGCAAGCCTCGGCCATTATCACTAGAAGCGCTCACTTTGCTCATCACGACCGAACGCCTGAAAACCCTCCACTCACAGACTCAGTCTGAATTCAAAGAATTAAAAAAACGCCAGGAACAAGTCCACTTCCTTCATAAACTCATGAAGGCGATCAACAAAGCCACTACTGCTCAAGGCGAATTTGACTGCTCATCAAACGAAGACATCAAAAAGATGCTCACAGAAGCCAAAAATATGGGCGTCGACCTCGCTGATGATAAATTCAAATATAACAAAGACGAAAGAGACCGCATGGTCGAAAACGTCCGGATGACCATTGAAGATTATAACGTTCAAAATGAAATGCAAATGCAAACAGTCAACCGTTTGACCAATGAGCGCTATGAATCCTACCAAATGGCCCGCAGCATTCTCAAGCCATTGCATGATGCGAAGATGAATATCGTCAGAAATATCAAAAACTAAATAAATTTTATGTATATTAGATCTGAGCTTGAAATAATCAATGCAAAATGGGATAATAAGTCCGCTGTTTAATTTTTTGGAGGCACAAAATGCCGATTAATATAGATGAAGCAGAAAGAAACGCCGTAAGGCGGGAAAAAGCCTGGCAAGATTATTGGACCAGCCTGGAAGAAGCCGAGGTCCAATCAGCTGATAGCATTGACCCGAAAGCAGGGCAGACCGACAAAGAGACGCCACGCAAAAAGAGAGAATCTCTTATCGGTTACGACTACCAGGATCGATTGGTCCCATTTACTCCTCAGCTGATGCTAGGAAGGACCAAGGAACATGTTTTCGAAGAACCAATCGCCGGCGTTGCATCCAAGAATACCGAACTAAAGGGTGTCGACTCTAAAAAAGGTTCTGTGACGGATACCTATCGCTGGCTGTGGAATCGCACCAAAGACGCGCAAGCCCCAACGGTAGCGGCTGAAACACCAAAATTTATGAATCCGACCGAAACTGCTAAACCTGAGGTCGCTAAAACTGAAGCTCCAAAGGCTCCAGATATAGCTGCAACACCGAAAAACGAAACCAAAACGACAAAGACCAAACTGCAAAAAACTGAAGAACTCGATGAAGACCTCGATAAACTTTTGACTGACATGAATCAGCTTTTGCAAAGAATAAAAGAATGTGATGCAGACCATCCCGAAACACTGCAGAAAAACTGGCATCGCACTGACCCTCAATTGTTTTCGAAGCTGATTGACGCCATCAAGAAACAGAAGTCCAACCGTGACGAAGGCTGCCTGACTGCTCAAGATAGATTGATGAAACTGCAAGAGATCAAGAAAACGATGCATAAGATCATGCAGGAAATTAAAGAAAAGCAGTTGAAAGCCCTGGAAATCTCATCTGTAGCAGGGTGGATAAATATCGGCCTAAGCATAGGCATTGGCCTGCTTTTTATTGGAGGAATCATTGCCTCGATTGTGTCTGGCGGAGCAGCCCTTGCGCCTGCTGTAGGCCTTGCAAGCGGTCTTTTGGGTATCATGCAGGGAGGCAACACAGCAGTTAAGGGCTATTTTGACTACGAAGCAGGCAACAAAGCAAAAGAACATTTTGGCGTTAAGCACGAAAGAGATGAAGCTCAAGTGTTAACTTTAGCAGAATTAAAAAAACATGGAAGCGAACTTACAAAAGTGACTGCGCATGTAGAAATGCAAGGTCAAATTGCAAGGAATCGAAGGATTGCTTCCCGATATAATGGTTAAAATATATAATACAATTTAATTAAAAGAGGCATTTATATGGCTGGAGAAAAATTTCTTCAAGATACCTGGCATCAAGGTAATCAAAATCATCATTATGAGAACCACTTTGACGGCATACAGCCTAAGCAGGGTGGCTACAGCGTTGAAAACGATCCTAATCTTGACAGCGATACGAAGCGTCGTATCAGAGAACAGCTTTCAGGCTACTATATAGACAAAGCGCAAGATTTTTCTGTAACCGCAAGCGTAGATTTAGGTAAATATACAACAGCTTTGAGCCCCTTGGACAAAGTCGCCAGGAAAGCTACCTTAGGCGATAACGACAAAATTGGCAATTCGACTCAAACTGCTGAAGAATTTACCGAAGAAGTCTATGACGATGCAGTTGTCATTGATAAAGAATCTATCGGTGAAGGCAATGGCGTACAAGAAGGTACTGTGGACGAAGTTCAATTATCTGATCTCCAGTTAGCTGAAGAAATTGAATCGCTTTATGATCAATATCAAAATGAACTGGAAAAAGGTGAAAATGCCAATATTGACAGGCTCTGTGAACTAGCTGGCAGAATGTTCACTTTGTTCCACAGAATGTCTTCAAGGCATGATCAGGATGAAAGCGGCCTCCACACTTCCCATTTAAAACACCACGTTAAAAGTGTTCAAGACACCTATAACCATATCGGAAGCATCATTTTGACAGTTGCTTCAAGCATCTTAGGTGTGCTTGGCGGAATCGGCGGTTGTGTAGGCAGCGGCGTGCAAATGGTTGGCGGAACAAGGCTGATCACTGCTGCTAAAGCTGAAAATATTATCAAGTTTGCAAACTCAGCTTCCGGCATTGGTCAGGCAGTTCACGCGCCTTCCAAATTGTTTGATGAAAGCGGACGGGCAGCTCATACTGTCGAAAATCACAGATATGAAGAGAAGAAAAGACATCGCGATATCCACGCTCAGAACTCGCAAAAAGCTTCTCAGACTGGTGAAAGCGCTCTCCAAAACTTAAGAGAGTCGCTTAGACAAAACCACTCCGCTAAAAAAGCGGCCATGGGTGTCAACGCCGAATAATCTAACGGCCGGCACAAAGTGCCGGCCTCCTCTTACCCTTGCCCTTGCCCCTGCCCTTGCCCGAAGCCAATTAAACTAGAATTCAGAATCCAGAATCCAGAATTCAGAATTTTGCCTTCTTGCGTATTCAGGCCGTCCCGGCCTGATCTAAAGCTGTGTTACAAAACTTGCAGTGGCAAATATGGCAGACCTTATTAAGAATCAGGCCGGAACGGCCTGAATACGCAAAATGGGCATATTCTGGATTCTGGATTCTGAATTCTGTATTCTTTTTATCAATTCTGTTATTCTGAATTAAGATGAAGTTGAATTAATCTTTTAATTTAGCTTTCTCCTTATTTGGAGTTTAAATGCACACACATACAAAAATTATTTGTACTATTGGCCCGGCTGTCAATTCCCTCGATAAAATTACACAATTGATCGAAGTGGGAATGAATGTGGCACGCCTGAATTTCAGCCACGGCACCCATGAAGAGCATTTAAAAGTCATCAATCATATCAAAGAAGCCAGAAAAGCACTTAAGAAGCCGGTGGCCATCATCCTCGATACCAAAGGCCCTGAAATACGGCTTGGAAATATCAAGAACAATGAACTTTTCCTCCCCACAGGCCACCGCTGGTTTCTCACTAAGGAAACTTTGGAGGGTGACCTTGAAAAAGCCTCCATCACACCTGGCGACGTCCTTACAGGTATTGAAATTGGAACAACCATTCTCTTCGATGATGGCTATATTTCTGCTCAGGTGATCGAAACGCGCTCAGACGGATTGTTGGTAGAAATCACCAATGGCGGGATCCTCAAATCCAAGAAAGGCGTGAATATCCCCAATTCAAATGTCAATCTGCCTGCAGTGACCGAACAGGATATCGCCGATATCATTTTTGGCTGCGAGCAAGATGTGGATATCATCGCTGCTTCTTTCGTACGCTCGGCAGAACACGTCCTGGAAATCAAAAGATTGCTGGCCAGTCAAAAACGAGAAGACATTCTCGTGATGGCAAAAATTGAAAATCGTGAAGGCGTCAAAAATTTTGACAGCATCGTCCAAGTCGCCGATGGAATTATGATCGCAAGAGGCGACTTAGGGGTCGAAGTGCCTTTAAGTCAGGTCCCAAAGCTGCAAAAGATGATGATCAGGAAAAGTTATCTTGCCGGCAAACCTGCTATTACAGCCACTCAGATGCTGGAATCGATGATCAACAATCCCCGGCCCACGCGCGCAGAGGTCTCTGATGTCGCCAATGCCATTTACGATAGCACATCAGCTGTGATGCTGTCCGGCGAAACTGCTGTCGGAAAATATCCTCTTGAAACTGTCAGGGTCATGAAAAGCATTATCAAGGAGTCCGAAGAAGATTTTCCCTATCGCGCCTTCTTTCAAAACCACGCTGAGCTCATTTATCATGATGTCACTTCGGCGGTAACTTTGGCAACCGTCAAGGCGGCCTATAATTCTCATGCAACAGCTATTTTCACATTTACCAGCCGAGGTTCCACCGCCCGCCTGCTTTCCAGGCTTAGGCCAAATATGCCTATTGTAGCGATGACTCCCAATGAAAAGTGCTATCATCAACTTGCCATCAACTGGGGTGTTATCCCTCTCTTGGGTGGCAATGAACCTACATTGCCCGCTGCATTCGCCAGTATCAGCAAAAGGGCCCTGGAAGAATCGATTGTCAGCTATGGCGACCTGGTAGTGCTGACCGCTGGGTCACCCTTTGGCGTTTCTGGAACAACGAATATGATGCTGATGGAAAATATCGGAGACGTGCTTGTCAGGGCTTATAAAGGAATTGGGCCTCGAGTTCATGGCAACGTGGCCGTTGTTCTTTCACCCGAAGGCCAACCGCCCTATATAGCTCGCGGCAAGCTATTAGTTATTCCAACTTGCAATCCATCCTACCTACCTATTATCAAGGAAGCAGCCGGCATCATATTGCAAAACCATATCGATGACACAGCCTCAGAGGAATACGCTATGGAAGTGGCCGAGAATTTACATAAGACCCTTCTCATTCGTGCCGACGCTGCCTGCAAAATCCTGAAGGAAGGACAGCTCGTGACCATCGATCCGGAAAAGGCGCTCGTCTATAATCGCATTCTCTAGAATTCAGAATCCAGAATCCAGAATTCAGAATGGGAAGTTAGAATTCAGAATACTTCTTTAATTCTGGATTCCATATTCTGGATTCTGAATTCTGGATTCTGAATTCTTTTTTTATTTCGCCTGGAAGCTTACTGAGAGCACAAAATCGTGGGGATAGCCAAGCACTTTAGTGAAGATATTTCTCAAATCTTGCTTGATGTTCTCTATGAGGACTTTTTGTTCGCTAACCGGCCTGAAGGGCAGGTCGGCGGTAATATAAATTTTGTTTTTCTTCAAAGTTAACTGAGTTGGCACGTCCTGATCAGGCATAATCTGTTCCCAATAAAAGCGCAGGTATTGCTGAATGACTGCTTCGTCCACAGCGACAAAATTGCTTGCAACTCGTGAATAATAGTATTTCTTCCTGGAACTCAAAATAAGATTCAAAACCATTGTTCCGCCGATCACTATAAACCCGAAACCAAACAACGAGATGGCAATGGAATTCGCAAGAATATACTCAATGGCATCAGTTCTTAATCCAGCTGACCAAGGCACTAATATCGCCATAATGCCAAGCGCGATGAAGAAAAGCGCTATGACAAAACTCACTATGGAATAGAGAAAATTAAACATGCTGTTCCTTGCTTAAAAATCGTCATTGTATTCCGATTCATATTTATCGGCTTTTTTACTCGGCTGGCCGGCTGCCTGGAGTCCCAATGCCTCAAGGTGGCCTGAAAATGCCGATCTCGGATGATCCTGTATCAGTCCCCTGAATACAACGTGAACAGTCGCAACGTGTAATCCTGTGAGCTCCGTGATTTCTTCGGCGATCTTAGTCTGAATTTCTTCAGCTTTTTCAGGAAGCGAAATTCCATAGCTGATATTCACTTCGACTTTAATGCTGACGGAATGTTTTTTGATATCTTGCTCGGCCAAAATGCTGGCACCTTTGTCGGTCATGCCGCGTCCAAAAATGCTATCAATAAGTGTGCCTTCAACTACAGCGATTCCTGGAATTTTTGCCAAACATTGAAGGACAATTTCTTGCAGCAACTTGGGATCTATATCTCTAATAAAAACAGTTTCAGGAATTTCAAATTCTTTAGTGTCGAGTCGTTTAACGCTGACAGGACGTTCCCCTTTCTTTAGTTCAGCCATCGCCCTTCTCCTTTATTGACAACCATGTTTAAATAAGTTATCATAACAAGATCATCTTTAATTTAACATATAAAATAAATATGGAATTGATAGCCTGGGTCCTCATCGGCGCACTGACTTCTTATTTGGCAAAACAAAAAGGCCGCGACCCTGTCACCTGGTTTGTCATAGGCACGCTTTTCAGCCTATTCGGTTTAATCGCTCTCTATTTCATGCCAAGCAAAGAGGCATCCGCCAACAAAGATTCCAAGCCTGAAAATCCAGTGCAAATTGCAGATGATCATGAACTCGTACATGACTGGTATTATGCCGACCAAGAACATCAACAGCGCGGCCCTATTTCCTACCACGAGCTTATGTCTTTATGGAACACATATGTGATTTCAAACGATTCCCTCGTCTGGAGCGAAGGGATGTTAGAATGGATGCCTTTCGGCCAGCAATTCAAAAAGCAATAAAGTGAGGATAGTTTATTAAGTTTTTGGCGGATTTAATTCCCTCCAAAAATCTAACACTTTGGTAAAATCTAGAGGCACTCCAAAATGTTTTTCAAGTGCTTCAATTTGCTTGTCAGGGTCAGAAAGGAGCATTGCCTTTAAAACTTCAGCAGATTCTCTTGGTAAATCTTTCAGAACTTCTAAATCAAGACCTGCATCAATATCTTTATTAGTTAAAATTTCATAAATAGTGGCTCCCAAAGCATAGATGTCTGCGGATCGATCATATTTCTCAATTTTCTTAGCGATAGCTTCTTTATCTGCTTGGGAAGCTCCTTTACGTGAATCTATCTCTTGCTTTTCTTTATAAAGGGCTACGAGCTTCTCCTCAAAATTTTTTGGAAAATAACCACGTGTTCTAGTCATTGTAACATTAGAAGTATCCTCATCAACAGTATGCCGGGTAGCTGTTTCCCAATCATGAAGAAAATAATTTCCATCCTTATTCATTAATATATTTGATGGCTTTATATCCTGATGGACATAACCTTTATTAAAAGCCCATTTTAATGCATTGCATACCTGGCGAACACATTTGTAACCATCGAGTGGAACTCCCTTTTTTTTCAAATGTGCACAATCCCCTTCCGCTAGAGGAGCTTCAATGATTTTCCCTCCATTAACTGCTTTTAATGGCGGCGGCAACCCTTCTTTAGGACCATCAGAAAGGAGATCATTTACAACGGCGACCGCATGCTGACTTTGGTTCGGATTCGAAGGAATCGCAAGAACAATACTGGCTTTGACTTTTCCCACTAATTCTACGGGTCGATAGATATTTGAAGAGCCGCCTTTTCCTATGAGTTCTTGATCGGAAAAGTAATGAAATCCAACGATATTTGTACGTTCATCAACCTTCAAAATAATATCACCTTCTTTGGCACTGTGATCTTTATCGGCTGATAAATGAATGGATTGCCCCGCAACTAGGGGCTTATTTTTTTGTTGGGAAACAAACGCCGGAATTGTGGTCCAAACATGTTCGTTAATACTCTTTTTCATACTCTGAGGTTGTACTAGAAGCTTTTCAAATAGTTGGCGATTAATCTTTGCTAATATTTCAATTTGTGAGGGTTGATTCATTTGACTGGTATAATCAGAAATCTGTGCATCATAAACTTCTGCTTTTTTTAATAAGACATTGATAGCTATTTGGCTTGGCACAACTGTAGATCTAATAAACTTCACCTGAGTTTCAATTAATTTTTCCACAGAATTTGTTTTAATTGCTTTTTCTAACTCGTCATTCGAAATCTTTAATCGTTTACATAGACTTCCTTTATTGAGCCAAACACTCTTCCCGTTAAGATTTACATTTACATCTAAATTAAAAAACTTTGACACCTTGCTTCTTTCATGATCGCTCTCAGCTTCTACTCTTACGTTGAACTGAGATGCAATATTTTTATCGAGTTCTTCTAATTGAGAAAATTGCATTCGCTTATATTCTTTGCCACTACCTACTTGCCAGTCCTTAAGTTGAGGTTGGGTATTTTCGCTTGCGATTGAATCGTTAATTTTAAAATTAATATCGCCAATATTATAATTTTGCATATAAACAACTTATAAATCGCATTAAATTGCTTATGTTTATTATAACATAAACTTATTTTTTGATTTATTAGTAATTTAATTCTGCTGAAGCATTAAATACTTCTTTGCAGGTTGAATTTAGAGAATGACTATATCGAAGTGTTTGAATATCTTATTGAGAGGGTGGGCAGTGTCGCATAGGCGCAAAGAAAAGCTAGTTTCTTTGCGCCTTTGCGTTTAATTTTTTATTTGCCTACCAGCTGGATTTGGTGACGCCAGGGATCATCCCATGGGAAGCCATTTCGCGGAAGCAAAGACGTGACATTTTAAATTTGCGCAAGAAGCCGCGGGAACGGCCAGTCAATTGGCAGCGATTGCGCAAGCGTACTGGCGAAGAATTCGGCGACATTTTATTTAGAGCGACGCGAGCATCATGCCGTTCTTCTTCAGTTAAATTGAAATCAGCCGCCTTCTTTTTGAGGCCCTGACGCTTTTCCCACTTCAGTTGAACTAAACGCTCACGATTTTTTTCTTTTTCTATAGATGACCTTTTAGCCATAGATTTCTTACGTCCTATTTTTTACGAGCTGGACCTTTCTGCCGCTGTTTGCGGTTTGGGTCTTTTTTGTTAACGATATATAAACGACCGCTGCGGCGAACGAGAATGTCTCCTTTCGATGGGTCGGCTTTGATAGATGCTTTAACTTTCATGACTTACCCTACGTGATAAATGAACAATTTAAGCGCTAGTTATAACCTATTTAGCATTTCTTTTTCAACGCTTTTCTTTCAGAGAGAATTATTATTTTAAATAAATTCATGCCCTCCTAATATGAGATACTGAACAAGAGGTTTTTTTATGAACAAATCTTTAGAAAAGGTTGCGACTGATAAAGCACCCAAAGCCATAGGTCCTTACTCCCAAGCAATCAAAGCAAACAATTTGCTCTTTGTTTCAGGCCAATTGCCCATTGACCCGAAAACTGGCGAACTTGTAACGGGAGACATTAGAGTTTTGACAAAGCAGGTATTGGACAATATTGAAGCGATTTTAGTTGCAGGAGGCAGCTCTTTTGATAAAGTTGTTCGGGTGGACATTTTTCTCAAAGACTTAAAAAAAGACTTTGCTCCTATGAACGAAGAGTACGCAAAAAGGTTTAGCAAAGATAATCCTCCAGCGCGACAGACTGTACAGGTTTCTGAGCTTCCCAAGGGAGCACCAATCGAAATTTCTTGCGTAGCGTTAATTTAAAATCAAAAGAATCCAGAATTCAGAATTCAGAATGTTGAGAATATTCTGTATTCTCAATTCCTATCTTCTGAATTCTGAATTCTGGATTCTGAATTCCATTGTATTTAAACTTTGCGTTTAATCTTTTTTTTGGGAAAGAAGCGCCAAGGCTACAAGAGCAGCAGTATCGGTCCTTAGAATATTAGGATGCAGCTTTACGCCTTGGGCGCCAAGAGTTTGCAATTTTTTCTCTTCATCATCTGTGAAGCCGCTTTCAGGGCCAATAAAAAAGATGACCTGATCTGGAATTTTAGTGGATTGAAGTAAAGGGGCTTGTGGATTTAAATCGCCAAAAAAAGCCGGTGAAGGAAGGCTTTCCCACTTATCTAAAGGCTTCTTTAGAAGAATGTTAGGTAAAAAAAGACGGCCGCATTGCTTCATGGAGGCAATTGTGACAGCCTTTAAGCGATTTAATTGATGTTCGCTCAAATCCTTTCTTTCGCTAAGCTTTCCGGGAAATAGCCATAGTTCTGACATTCCTAATTCCGTGCCTTTTTCCACGATAAAATCAAGCCGGTTGATTCTGGGAATAGCTTGGGCAAGGATGATTTTTTTTGAAGAAGGACTTTCGGTTGAAACTTTTTCAATTTTTAAGACTGCGCGTTTCTTTTCCAATCTTTCGATAATGGCCGAGGCCAGGCCTCCAGCGCCATTGACGAGTTCAATTTCCTCTGATTCCTTAGCCCGCATGACCCTGGTTAAATGCTGAAATTCATCCTCAACAAGAAAAAGTTCCTCACCAACCCCAAATTTTTCTGAGAGATAATATCTTTCTGCTGGCATAATTTATAAAAATGCTTTTGAAAACTTTTGGAATCCAGAATTCAGAATCCAGAATTCAGAATAATTAAAAACAGTATTCATAATATTCTGAATTCTGAATTCTGGATTCTGAATTCTTCAATGATGACCTAGTGTAAAAAAGTTATTTATTATTTAACGGGGTTAACAATAATTTGACCTTCGCCTAAACGGGATTCGAGACGCAACTTCTGATCAGGAGCTTTGAAAAGCGCCAGGCGGAGCATATATTCCCTGAACCTTGTGCGAAGCATCAGTTCCTTTCTTTTAGAAAGAGCCATATTTTGCCCTTTGCTGCTGCTGGCAAAGTAGGCAACGTAAACGTCTTCTATTTCGTGAGCATCAATAACTTCTAGAGTCCATTGCAGGTTAGAGCGCTCGCTTGCAGGGGCTGCCAAAATGGTAATTTCTAAGTTGTCGCTGATCAGGTTTAAAAACAATCTGCTGACATTGCGCAAAAATAAAGGCGCAGTAAAAAGAACGATGTCATTTTTGATGCGCATTTGTTCATTTAAGCTCATAGGATAGGTCTTTGCGTTTATCTTATCGCTATATTTGACCGGGTAGAAAACTCTAATAGGCATTTCCCTTTCAATAGGAAGAAATTGTTTTCTTAGAAAGTCGATCCTTAAATTTTGGGCATCGGGATCATTTATGTCTTCCAGGGCACTATTGCGAAATGGGATAGCTACCTTGAGCCATTTTTCGGGCACAGGAAAACTAACCTCATCGTCATGAGCAGTCCCTTGCGGTGATTTCAAAGCATCTACTTCGACTTTTGAAATATCATTTAAGTTTAAAGCCAGCTCTAATCCACTTAGCTTCAAAGCTTGAATATCCTCTTCAGGTCCACTGACGGTCTGCGTCAAATGCGGAGGCCAAACATCGAGAAACTCATAGCCGGCAGGGGCCTCTCCAATAGGCGGGAGAATAGTGACAGGTATTTTTGCTGTTACCAAAGGGCTCAATTTTAAGATAATTTCATTGTGGGTTACCTGTGAGATATGATGCAATAAATCAATGTCAGGATTTAAACTGACCAGATTTTTTTTGCTGATTTGTGGCACCCATTCATTGCTGCCAGCTGTAGATACATCCAAAATTACTTCAAGGTCGCCAGGCTCAATATCTTGAATGATATCTTTGGACCCCGTCAAAGTTAAAGACATTCGCTTGCTGAGAAGCCTATTGGGCAATAAGCCGACAATGGTTTTGTCAGGAGGTAAATTAATAATTCTTATAGGGACGTTAGGGATCGTTTTTGTTTCGCTAATAGAACTATTGACGAAGAGCCATAAAATTAAGGCGGTAACGAGAGCAACAACTTTTCTTTGCCAGTTTTGAATAAAAAACTGTCCGATTAACTTGTCCATTTCTTTAACTTTCCTAATGCGTTGAAGCCAGATTCTATTGTCGTTGCAGGCGGTGTAAAGATGCTTCTTATAATTCCTTTGAAACGATCAATTTTTATCCCGCGAGTCATGATGCCATCTCTTGCTATGGAAACTTTGCCGGTTTCTTCAGAAACAACAATGATCAAGGCATCTGTGACCTGGCTGATCCCCAAACCCGCTCTGTGGCGTGTCCCCATCGATTTTGAAAGTTGCGAACTATCATCGGCCAAAGGAAGAATTGTGGCCGCAGATAGTATCGTGGTGCCGCGAATGATCATGGCGCCATCGTGCAGAGGCGTGTCGGTACAGAAAATGGTCTCTAGGAGCTCTGGAGAAAACTGTGCATTTAAGATCACCGCCTTATTGGCAAATTCATCGAGCGAGTCTTGGTTTTCAAGCAATACGAGAGCCCCAATTCTTTTTTCGGAAAGACGATAGATGGATTGTGATAGCGAATCTAAAAATTTATCAAAGGCTGTGATCTCACGGTATTTTTTTCCCTTAACGCTTAACTTCGATAATGCCAGGCGGAGCTCCGGCTGAAAAATAATCAAGAGCGCAATGACAGCCACGTTAATAAAATACAACATTAGCTTTTGAATGACTGGCAAACGGAACCACGATGAGGCAGCATAAAGGGTTAAAAATGCCAATAGGCCAAATACTAGATCCATGGCCCTGGTATTCCAAAAAAAGGACAGGAAATAGTAGACCATGATCGCAATAATGACGATCTCTAGCCCAGGCACCATCCATCTTTGTAAAATTTCAGTCATAGTTTTTCCGTAGCAATCACATGCAAAACAGAGTGATAATAAAAAGCGTTATAGATTAATTAAATGCTGTAAGAAGATCTATGATATCCCGATGTTCTTTGACATCATGCACTCTAATTATATCTACTCCCTCGCGTATTAACAATGTATTAGTTGAGAGAGTTGCTGGCAACAGTTCAGTTGCCTGCTTATTTAAGAGTCTGGACATGAATGACTTACGAGACACACCATAAAGAAGTCTAAAACCCAAAGTCTTAAATCGACCGAGATTTTGTATGATTTCAACATTATGAGCAACAGTTTTTCCAAAACCAATTCCCGGATCGAGAATAATTTTATTTTCTTTGATCCCCAAATGCTGCAGAGTTTTAATCTTCTCTTCAAACCAGGCAAGGATGCCCGACACAACCCCATCGTCATAAGTAGGGTTTTGCTGCATCGTTTTAGGATCGCCTTGCATATGCATGACACATATATCCACGCCATAGCTTGCAGCCACTTCAATCATTTCCGGGTTTCTAAATCCGGAAACATCATTCAATAAACTTGCGCCTTGGTGAATTGCAGCTTCAGCCACCTTAGGCTTGCATGTATCGATTGAAATAGGAATTGTGATCTTTTCTTTTAAAGCTTGAATGACCGGCAAGACCCGGTCTAATTCTTCGCTTATTGAAACAACTTCTGCGCCTGGCCGGGTAGATTCTCCGCCAATATCGATGATATCTGCCCCTTCTTGAAATATTTGCAGACCTCGATTGATGGCGGCTTCTATGTTAAAGAACTTCCCTTTATCATAAAAAGAATCAGGTGTCACATTTAAGATGCCCATCAACTTTGTCATTAACATACCTATTAAAAATGGACTGTATGGACGATATGGACTTTATGGACGGTATGGACTTATCAATTGTCCATATAGTCCATAAAGTCCATATCGTCCATACAGTCCATATAAGATACCACCTTTTGCGTTCTTTTTCCAGTCGGAACAATTCCTATATCTTTTTAAAATTCATTAAATTAAATTTTAATTCCGCTTTCTTTATTTAGGTAATAGATGGACGTCGAAATTTTAGCCAGAATACAATTCGCTTTGACCATCATGTTTCACTACATCTATCCGCCTCTGAGCATTGGCCTAGGTCTTGTTTTAGTCATCATCGAAGCCAATTACCTAAGGACAGGCAACTCCGCATACAAAGAAATTGCCCGGTTCTGGACAAAAATATTCGCCCTCACATTCGCCATAGGCGTAGCGACTGGCATTGTCATGGAATTTGAATTCGGTACGAACTGGGCGACTTATTCCCGCTATGTCGGAGACGTCTTCGGAAGCGCATTGGCTGCGGAAGGCGTCTTCGCCTTTTTCCTGGAATCAGGCTTCCTGGCGCTCCTGCTTTTTGGGTGGGACCGCGTAGGCCCGCGCCTCCACTTTTTTGCAACTCTCATGGTGTGCCTTGGAGCCCACTTCAGCGCCATCTGGATAGTTGTAGCTAATTCCTGGATGCAAACTCCCGCCGGATACCATATTGTCGGCGAAGGGCTGTTAGCAAGGGCTGAGATCACAGACTTCTGGGCAATGGTGTTCAACCCGTCATCAGTTGATAGATTGGTCCATGTTGTCATTGGAGCTTGGCTGGCAGGCGCATTTTTAGTGGTCAGCATTTCTGCCTATTATTTGCTGAAGAAAATTCATCTTGAATTTGCCAGATACTCATTAAAGGTCGGCATATCTGTTGCAGCTATAGCTGTGTGCCTTCAGGCTATCAGCGGAGATTCCAGCGCAAAAGGTGTGGCTGTCAATCAGCCTGCCAAATTAGCCGCCTTTGAAGGAATCTATAAAACGCAGAAAGAGGCTCCGCTTACAATTTTCGGAATAGTCGACCCAAAGAACGAACAAATTAATTACAACATATCAATTCCTAAGATGCTAAGTTTTTTGACTTTTGGCGACATCTCATCTGAAATTACCGGTCTTGATAAGTATCCAAAAAAGGATTGGCCGAATGTTGCTGTCGTCTTTCAAACTTACCATTTGATGATCGCCATGTGGTTTTGCATGTTTCTCACAGTATTGGGTGCAATCTTTTTTTGGTGGAGGCATAGCCTCTTTGAGCACAGGTGGATGCTTAGGCTGCTTGTGATCTCAGTCTTTTACCCTCAGATAGCCAATCAGGCCGGATGGGTTTCAGCGGAAATGGGAAGGTACCCGTGGATTGTTCAAAACCACTTAAGAATATCGGAAGGGCTTTCAAAATCAGTCACTGCTAGTCAAGTTTTTTGGTCTATCGTGATGTTCACCGTCGTCTATGCTTTTCTATTAGTACTGTTCATCTATTTACTCAATGAAAAAATCAAGCATGGGCCCACCAATTTGGATAAAACCACGCCTTACAACAAACTTCGCGTTGGAATAAAGGAAATCGTTCATGAGTAGCCTATACACTGACCTGGAACTAGTTTGGTTCGTTGTCGTTATCATCTTGCTAGCTGGTTATGCCATATTAGACGGTTTCGATCTGGGTGTCGGCATGCTCCACCTGTTTTCAAAAAGCGATCAGGAAAGAAGGGTCATGCTCAATTCAATCGGACCTGTTTGGGACGGAAATGAAGTGTGGTTTGTAACCGCTGGAGGAGCCATATTCGCCGGATTCCCGGATGTCTATGCAACGATGTGCACAGCCTTTTATGGGCCGTTGATGATCTTGCTCAGCGGACTTATTTTCAGAGCTGTTGCCATCGAGTTCCGCAGCAAGCAGCCGATGGCATGGTGGCGCTGGCTTTGGGATGTGCTGTTCAGCATCGCCAGTCTGATCATTGCCTTTACTTTAGGTATTGTTATGGGCAATCTTATCAGAGGACTGCCCATTGATCAAAACAAGGAATTTATTGGAGACCTTGGCAGCATCTTACATCCCTACGCATTATTGGTGGGCATCATGACTGTAGCCCTTTTTGCTATGCACGGCAGCATATATATCCTGATGAAAACCGAAGGCGAGCTTCATGATAAATTGCGAGCTTGGGTCAATCCGGCGATTATCTCTTTCATCATGTGCTATGCGGCCACGACGATGGCGACTTTGATTTATATGCCGCATATGACCGAGGCCATAAAACATAGGCCTGTATTTTTCTTGATCGGCCTTATCAATATGTTTGCAATTGCCAACATTCCGCGCGAAATTTACAAAGGACGGGATGGAAGGGCCTTTTTGTGTTCGTGCCTCAACATTTTGTGCCTCCTCGTATTATATGGAATAGGCACTTACCCAAATATTGTGAGGGCAATTAACAATCCGTCAGAATTTAGTTTAACAATGTATAATTCAGCTTCATCCCTAATGACCTTGGAAATTCTTCTGCTGATGGCATTTATAGGCATGCCTCTGGTCATTGCCTACACCTTTTGCATCTACTGGATCTTCCATGGCAAGGTTAGGTTGGACGCAACAAGTTATTAAAGAAGAGTCCCTTTCAAAGTATAGAGTGCGATTAAGAAATAGATAATTAATCCCGTGACATCAACAATAGTTGCTACAAAAGGCGCTGAAGACGTTGCTGGATCTACCCCTATTTTTCTTAAAAGTAAAGGCAGTATCCCTCCTATTAATGTCCCCCACAAAACAACGCAGATTAAAGCAAAGAAAATTGTAATCGCCACCAATAACCAATGCGGGCCATAAATATCCGAAAACATGCTCCATATGGACACTCTAAAAAAACCAATAAGGCCTAAAATAACTCCTAAACAAATGCCTGAAAAGATTTCTCGTCTTAACACTTTAAACCAATCTATTAATTTCACTTCACCAAGTGCCATTGCCCTTATAACTAAGGTAGAAGCTTGAGATCCGGCATTGCCGCCGCTTGAAATGATTAAAGGAAGAAAGAGGGCCAAAACCACAGCCTTGGCAATTTCTTCCTCAAAGAATCCCATTGCTGTTGCCGTAAACATTTCACCAAGAAATAAAATGACCAGCCAACCGGCTCTTTTTCGAATCAATTCCAGCAATGGGGCTAACAAATAGGGCTCGTTTAAAGCCTCTGTACCACCGATTTTCTGAATTTCTTTGGTGGCTTCTTGGTTGGCCAATCTAAGAATATCATCGATAGTAACAATGCCGCGCAAAACTCCTTTCTCATCAATTACAGGCAAAGCATTTCTGTTATACTCTCTAAAGACATTTATGGCTGATTTGTCACTTTCGTTTATTGATAAAACTATGAATTTTTTATTGCAGATTGTTTCAATTTTGGATTGTCTTGAGACAAATAAAAGATCTCTCAATTTTATATCGTCTAACAGTTTTCCATCTTGGTCTACAACATAAATGTAATCGATGGTTTCACTATCATGGCCATATTTTTGAACGTGATCTAACACTTGTTCGATTGACCAATCCATTTTAACTGCTAGGTAATCAGTCGTCATAAGGCGCCCAATACTGCCTTTAGGATAACCTAGAAGGTTCAATGTCTCTATGCGTTCTTCATACGGCAGGAGTTTTATTAACTCGTCGATAAGCTCTTGGGGCAAGTCTTGCAAAAATGTGGTTCGGTCATCGGGTGATAATTCTTTTAGTAAATAAGCTGCTTGCATCGTCGGCATTGTTTTTAGAAGCTGTCTTTGTAATCGAGTAGGAAGAAAGTCAAAGGTTTGTAAAGCAATAGATTGGGGAAGAGACCTAAAAATAATCGTACGGTCTTCATCTGCTTTTTTTGAAATAAGCTCTGCCAATTCAAAAGGAGATAGCTCATTCAGGACTCCAGTTAAAGCTTCAATGTCCCCTGCATTAATTAATTCTGTAAGAGACGGGTGAGGTAAAGTTAAAGAACGCGTCTTTTTAAAAAAATCCAAAATGAAACCTGATATTATTTAAAGCTTGCCTACTGATAGCTTATAGAATTTTATTTTTTTTTAATCAAAAAAAGCTTAGAAATTATTTTCTAATGAGAAAGATTTATTTTTTTGGAGAGGAAATGAAAAAAAGTCTACTTGCGTTATTCTTGGTTTTAACTCCCTTTTTACAAAATTTGCACGCAGAAGATAGCAATAACTCCAAAAAAGAACCCAAGCGAAGAGCTCTGCCAGCTCCTTTTAAATCACCACCCTTTCCTTCTGCCGAATATCAAGGGTACCCTTTAGTAGGCGTTCCGGTAGATGACACGATTTATCCATTGCAGGATTCTTTCGATAAATCTTTTTGGGGAAAGTGGTTTAAATGCAACCGCATCCGTTTCTATGGCTGGGCCAATGCTTCAGGCAACTTGAGCAACTGCAGACACTCTAATCTGCCTGACAGCTATTGGATTGTTGCCAACAAGATAGAACTCGACCAATTCGTTTTCCGCGTTGAACGCCAAGTGGATTCCGTGCAAACCAATCATATCGATTTCGGCTTTCGCTCCACTTTTCTGTACGGCACCGACTATCGATTTATGACTGCCGGCGGCTGGACGAGCTGGCAGCTTTTGAAATATAACCGCTTATATGGCTATGATTTCACAGAACAATATCTAGATATTTATTTTCCTCATTTTGCCCAAGGGACCATCTTAAGAATCGGCCGCTGGATTGCCTGCCCTGATATTGAGACCCAGTTTGCACCTGACAACTACATGGGATCTCACTCATTACTGTTTACCTTTGACACATATACTCAAACAGGGGTAATGGCAACGATCATGATCAATAAATACTGGACAGTCCAGGCATGCGTGCATGCCGGCACAGATATGGCCCCCTGGTATAAAGGAGCACTTCCCACAGGTATGTTTGGAGTAAGATGGGTGGCCCCTAGTAACTTGGACTCCATATATCTTGTTTTAAATTCTATCAACGCTGCTAAATTCCGTTATTTTAGATACTGCAAGAAAAAATTTGGCCACGACAATTTCAATTACTTGGTCGGTACATGGCAGCATAAGTTCAATGAATGGGCACACACTAAAACCGAGGCCTATTTCATGTGGCAAAGGGATGCAGCACTTGGAGGCACACCAAGCATAGGTCCAGTAAAATCGTTCGGCGGCGGTGGAGGTTTAGGGCCTAAGCTAAAAGGCATGTCTTTAACTTACGGTGCCGTAAACTATACGATGTTCATGCTTTCAGACGATGACTTTATCACCTTTAGAAATGAAATTTGGAATGATCCAAGAGGTGCTCGTTCGGGCTTTCCTGGTCTCTACACCAGCAATGCGTTCGGCTGGACCCATAATTTCAGTCCAATCCTGCAAATCCGCCCTGAAATCGGATATTACTACAACTGGAAAAACCCAGCCTTTGACCTCGGCAAAAAGAAGAATATGGTCCTATGCGGGGTAGACGTGACCCTGCGTTTTTAATAAATAAAAAAACTTATGATTTAACAAATTTCTTTGTAAAAAGTTCTATTTCCTGTGTAGAAATTTTTGTGTCTCTGGCAAAAAACATAACTAACCGACAATTTTCCGCCATTTTAGGTAATTTGCTTAATTTTTTATTTTCAGATATAGCGACCATCTTAAGCTTGCTATTTCCTGATAAGTCAGGGGGTTCTGTTAGATCATTTCCGGAAAGAAAAAGTGAATCAAGATTTTTGTTATCTTTTAGAATAGGTGGTGTAGTGAGTTGATTGTTTTTTAGATTCAAATTTTTGAGATTAGGGAATAAAGCAAAATCAATGTTACTAATATCTTTAATATTTTGTTCAGTACAGTTAAGAGATTCTAAATTTGTACATTTGCTTAAAAAACTTGGTAATTTTGTAAGACCTTGTCTTGGTTTGAAGTCTATCTTTGTTATTGTTAGAAAAAATCCTTTAAGCTTGATTTTGTTTTGTAGAATATTATCGATGTTAGGCAACACATCTATTTGCCATTTTTCACCTAACAATTCATTGAGTTCATCTTCTAAACCTTTAGAAGCTGAGAGTGGTATTAATAATTCTCGTATTTTTAAGCCATAAAGTTGATCTGCCAAGGAAACGTGCTCCCAATTTTTCATTAATGCCGGTGTCATGCCTGTTTCTTTCATTAAGCGTTCTTTTTCAGGATCTACGACCTGGGCTGCCCCTTTTTGTTGAGAGACAGCTTCAACAGCTTTATTGGCCATTTGCATGGCAGCAGTCGTTTTTTCAGTTGTGTCTATAGAAGGAGGTGACTTGGCAGGAGTTACCTTTGATGACTTCGGCTCTTGGGTTTTTAAGAGAGAGCCTGCTGCATCTGCTTTGTCGGTAGCAGTCGATTCTTCATTTTCATCCCCTTCGGGAATTGTAGGTAATTTGCCAGGAATTAGAGGTGATTTACCTGATGTGTCAGGTACAATTGGAGATGAAGACATACAAGACCTCCTAAGATTACTAATATTATTATAATCAATTATATTTTTAATGTTAAATTTTTATTATAATTAATGGTTTTAGTTAACTTCTTCAATAAAACCAATAAAATCTGCGCTATCTGTTTCATCTGCGTTATCTGCGTTCTATCTTCTTAATTTAGTTAAATTTACGTTAACTTTAACTGACGATGATCAAATCGACTTCTGGAGGGAGTTTTTTAAAGATGTCATTGATGACATTGCCGCGGATCATTTGAATGAGCTTGCTTCTTCGGGACATTCCCATGATCAGGCAAGAAATTTGGAATTCGTTCACATGGTTGATAATATTCAAAGAGGGGATATCGCTGACATCATAAAGGAATGTGAAATTTTGTTCTTTTATATTGGCGACGGCATAATTGAAGATGATGCAAGCTTGTTCATCTTCCTTCCAGTCGGCTACAGCAATATCGCGATGAGGAATGAGTCTTTGTTCACGGATAAAAAGAATAAACAGGTGTCTATTAGCTTTAAGACATTCATTAAAGGCAAATTCTAGGCTTTTTCCAACATGGGTTGCGGCGCACAGTATTGCGCCTTGTCCATGCAGATGGCTTTCAGGGGGAATTGGAACATATTTTATCCCTGCAGCAGGAGTCGGCATTTTTTGCACAGCTTCAACAGGTTCTAATGCCTTCTTTGCTAATTCGGAAACATACACATGCCTTTCAGGCTGCTTATATTTAATCTTCCGCATGTGTTCTTGCTGCAATGCTTTCAAAAATAGCCCTGCAGCAACAACACTGATCACAAACATGCGGGCATGCGGCTTTTCGATAAACAGAGTGAGTTCGATTGCAGCCATGATCAAAAAGGTCGCAAACATGAACATTCGTTCGTAACTCTTTAGGCCAAGCTTCATATCTGTCGATGTTGAACCTAAATTGGTCATGATCGCTCCGACGAAGCCAATGGCATATAGGCTTGCCAAAGTTGTAATTTCATGAGCAAACAGCAAAACAATGACTGGAGCAATAGCAGATAGAGCCAAGGGGACAACTGGAACGCCAAACCTATTGATTTTCTGAAAGACCTCTGGAAACTGTTTGTCGCGGGACATGACAAACATAAGGGAATTCAAGCCTAAAATTGCTGTGTTGACAGCTGAAAGAAGTAAAATGGCAAAAACAAGGCTGATCACAATTCCAAAAACTTTGCCAAATTCAGGGCTTATTATCATGCCTCCAAAAACTTCTCCCATATATCTCAGCATGGAGTCACGGACATTAGGATATCCTGGAGCGGATACTTCTTGACCATGCACCACTAAGCCTGGAAGGGCATTTACAGCCAAGCTGAACAGTGTTGTAAAAAAACACACTTCAATAATCACAAAAATAATTGCGGGTGTAGCAGTTTTAACAACAAAGGGCCTGGACATACTGCTTCCACGATCAAGCTGCATGACGCCAGTCATGTTGGCTATAGCTTCAATTCCAGATAAAGCTACAATAACTTCTACAAATTGAATCCAATCTTCTCTAATGGTGCCTGTTAACGGTTTGACATTATGGATAGCTTCGGGAAGGAAAAAGGTTGTGAAATATGCCAGCGTGACAACAACAGCAATGGTGAATAAAGAAATAATTAACGCAAGGTTGCCGGTGTGCTTTGGGCCAAAATAATTTAAGCAGCCAATTAGAAGAATGGTGCCGATGGACCACAGCTCTGGTGATTGAACTCCAAGATAACTAAAGGCTGACACTGCACTGATGGCGGCAGTCAAAATGTAATCGCAAATTAGAAAAAAGCCTCCTAAAAGGGCTATAACTTCAGAACGGCTTCTTACGCTGGCATAAACTCCACCGCCATTAGGATAATATTTACAAATGAGAATGTAGTTTAAACCAACGAGAATTGTCAGGATACTCACAGAGCTGATCAGCCAAAAAGAACTATGGGCAGCAAATGCGTACGCCAAGCCTATGACATAGGCTTTACTGGTTCCTAAGTCTCCATATAGAATTGCAGCAGCCTGAAAAGCATTAACATTTCTTGGCCTTTCTGCTTGATGGACTGAAACTCTGTGCATATATAGTGCAAAGTGCAAAGTTCAAAGTGCAAAGTGTATAAATAGTTCAAAGTGCAAAGTTTATACTAGATATTCGGGGCTTCGGACTCAAGAGTTTGCACTATGCACTTTGAACTTTGTCCAATTTATCTCAGTGAAGAAGCAGGTTTTGGCAATTCCAAAGATTTTTTCAGCCACTCCACTCTTTCATAATCTGATAAATTGGATGGAATGTCCTTGTTCAATTCTTTTTTTATGCTTTTCTTAATTGAATCAGGCAAAAGTTTGCGTAATTCTCCTAAAAATTGAGGAGGCGCAACAATATCCAGGGAATCAAAGTGATTGAGGTCTTTTTCTTTCTTCAAGACATCTACAATTCTATGTGCAAACAATTGAATTTCATGCGTATGAAAATCGGTTTCTGAGCTGTAGGCATGCCTTCCGACCATTTGACCAGAACGTCCTTGGGTTGGACGATCGAAAGCTCTTCCAGGCTTATCTGTTAACACTTCTCCACTTCTTTGACGTCCCTCGGGAAAATCAAAAAGATGAACGCGCTCGATATTTTTTCCATTTAAGGAATATATTTCTGCTTTGCTGCTATTAGCGACCAAGATCCATAATCCCATGGGAACACCTCCTTTAATCGTAATTAGTTCTATACAAGCAGAAAAGAATTTCGTCAACGACTATGAAATTTTTGTTTGAAATAGCTGATTGCATGTGTTACAAATTTATATTTCAACACTGAAACGGAATTCAAAATCCCGTGTGGGTACGTACCCATTTTATTTAACCATAAGTCTGCTATTGTGACACGGGAGACAGAGAAAATATATACTGAATAGTATTGCTCCGGAGGAGCATAATATTTGTAGCCCACAGTGTAGCGCCAGGGGCGCAAACTGTGGGTTATGTTAAAATAATAATGAAAGCCCTGGAAGGGCGAAATAAAATATGACGCCCTTCCAGGGCTTGATTACTATTGAATTATTACCCACAGTTTGCGCCTTTGGCGCTACACTGTGGGCTACAAATATTTAGCTCCTCCGGAGCATAATCCCTAAGCCCTTTGTCTTTATGCCTGACTTATGGTAATATGATCCGTGCCCGAGCCTGATAAAACTTAGCCTTGGATTGAAATGAAATTAAGAATTTTCCCTCTGCTTCTTGCATTATTTGCCAGCCAGCTCCACGCCGAAGAAACGATTTGCTCTAATCAAGTACTTATTTTTGATGACGCTGTGTCCAAGGTTCTGAGTGGCTCACCTCTCCTTAAAATTTCGGAAAGAACCATAAGAATGACTGAGGGCGAGAAAATTCAAAGCCGATTGCTCCCCAATCCTGTGGCAGCGTGGAGCGTTGAAAATGTATTTGGGAACCATAATTGGAAAGGCTGGGAATCCGCAGAATCCCGCTATGTCATTTCACAGCTTGTTGAACTTGGCGGGAAAAGAACATACAGGTCATCAGTCGCGCAATTTCAATATTATTCTGCTCAGGCAGGTTATGAAGCATCGAAGATTGAGATGCTCAATAGGCTCATGAAATTATTTGTGATTGCTGCGGCGACGCAAGAGGAGCTGAGGATCAATTTTGACCAATATGGGGTAGCAAAAGAAGTGCTTGACTCTGTAATAAAAAAAGTGGAAGCGGGAAAAGTATCGATAATAGAAAAAAATAAAGCTGAAATATCGTTGACAAATGCTGCTATTCATCTTGAAAAAACAAAATACGAATTTGTTGCAGCAAAAGACAAACTGGCGCTTTTATGGGGCAGCACATGCCCGGATTTTGAATGGATCTCTTATCCATTTTATGATTTGGAAGAACCGCAATCTCTTTGTGCTTGCTTGGAAGATGTTAGGTCTAACCCGGTTCTGGCAAAATCTTCAATGGATTACATGACTGCCCGCCAAAATTTGAATCTGGCTGAATCTTATGCTGTTCCAGATGTCGTTTTTTCAGTAGGTTACAAAACTCTTCAAGATACTCATGATCAGGGTATGATTTTAGGAGCAGAAATTCCGCTGCCGATCTTTAATCGGAATCAGGGCAACATCTACAAAGCGAAGGCTGAAATTGCAAGATCAAAGGAAGAATATCGCCAAGTTTTGATCATTTTAGAAAATAGGTTGATCCTTGCCCACAGGCAGCTCATGCAGGCCTATGGAGAAGCCCAGCAATATAAAAAGCTGCTTGAGTCAGGCGAAAGCTCTTTTGAATTGGCCAGAATGGGTTATCAAGAAGGAAAATTTGAATATCTGGATGTATTGGACGCTCAAAGGACACTTTTTGAAATTAGGGAAAGATTTATCTATTCTCTTGTCGAGTATCATCAAAGAAAAGCTGATATAGCATTTTTAACGAATAGGGTTGATTGATATGAATAAAATTACAATCTTAATAGTTCTCTCTATTGCTGCCTTATTGGCAGGAGGGCTCATATACACATATAGCGACGACCTTTTTGAACAGAATGAAGAATCACATGTTTCCGATTTAGAAAACAGCGAATATTCCCATAACCATGACAGTCATCATCATGGAGAAATAGAAGCTCATGAAAATGAGGATGAAGATCATATCGTTTTTAATAATGAGCAGATGGAAAAATTTGGAATTGAGGTTCAAGAAGCAATTCCTGGCCAATTAGATATCATTCTTTTGTCCAGAGGTAAGATTGTACAGCATCCTGACAGGCTTGCCCATGTATTGCCAAAGATCCCCGGTGTAGCAAAAGAGGCTCGAAAAAATATTGGCGATAAAGTCTATGCAGGAGAAGTGATCGCGGTACTTGAAAGCAGGGAATTTGCCGATGTCAAAGCAAGTTATCTCGCCGCACTGGAAAAACATAATTTAGCTTTAGAACTTTTTGAAAGAGAGTCACGGCTCTATAAAAATAAAGTTTCCCCTGAACAAGATTTTCTAAATTCAAAGTCAGCTTATGCCGAAGCAAAAATCAACCTGGAGCTAGGCAAGCAAAGATTAAAAGCTTTTGGCCTTGATGAAAACGAAATTAGCAATTTTGGCAGCAGAAATGATCCTGACTTCAGAATTTATGAAATCAAATCTCCTATCGATGGAATTGTCACTGCCAGACATATCACTCAAGGTGAATATATTGAGGACAATAAAGCCATTTATGAAATTTCCGATCTCTCAAAAGTATGGGTGGAAATAGGGCTATATCCTAAAGACATCTTAAAAGTGAAGGAAGGGCAAATTGTCCAAATTGTTATGCCAGCTGATGAGCTGCAAACAAGCGCAGAAATTATTTATGTCAGCCCCTACATCCAGGAGGATTCAATTACCGGAATTGCCGTAGCGGAAATCGATAATAACAATGGGCAATGGAGGCCTGGGACATTTGTCAAAGCAAACATCCTAACAGATAAGATTGATGTTCCTACCCTTGTGCCAATTTCCGCCATCCAGACTATTGAAGGCGACAACGTGATTTTCGTTAAGACTGAAGAAGGTTTTGAAAAAAGGCCTGTCAATATTGGAAAATGCGACTTAACACACCAAGAAGTGCTTTCAGGTTTAAATGAGGGTGAAAAGTTTGCCTGCACTAAAACTTTTCTATTAAAGGCCGAATTAAAAAAATCTGAGGCAACGGAGCATGATGATTAATGATTGAAAAAATTTTAAAATTCTCTGTTAAACATCCTTTTGAAATTATTATCTTTACTTTGCTTGTAGCTGGTTTCGGTATCTATTCTTTTAAAAAACTGCCGATCGATGCCGTTCCAGATATCACGAACAACCAAATCCAAATTAATACAAGCCTTCCAGGTTATTCTCCAAGCCAAATGGAGACACAGGTTACCTTTGTCATAGAAACAGGTCTTGCGGGAATTCCAGGGCTCCAAATGACCCGTTCCATATCCAGGAACGCCTTTTCGCAGGTGACCGCAATCTTCGATGATGATGTTAACATTTATTTCGCCAGACAGCAGATCAATGAACGCCTCAATGAAATAAAAGAACACCTTCCTGATGGTGCCGAACCAAAGATGGGACCCATTTCTACCGGACTTGGCGAAATCTACATGTGGACTGTGGACTATAAGCCGTCTGAAAATAGCGTTGCAGGGAAATATGGCCTTCAGCCAAACGGCAACTATGTCACTCCTGAAGGCGAAGTCTTAAAAACCAATATTGAAAAAGCATCCTACCTGAGAACTGTGCAAGATTGGATCATTAAACCTCAACTCAAAGGTACTCATGGCTTAGCTGGAGTCGACTCTATAGGAGGCTACGTCAAGCAGTATCACGTTGAGCCAAATGTCGAACAAATGCTTGCTCTTGGGATAAGCTTTGACGATATTATAAATGCCATAAAAACAAACAATGCCAGCATTGGCCCAGGCTATATTGAGAAAAAGGGCGAATCCCTTCTTATAAAATCAGACGAACGCCTCGAATCCCCACTCGATATTGAAAACATCGTCGTCACAACCCATGAAGGCATCCCCATCCGCATTAAGGACATTGCCAATACCCATATCGGAAAAGAAATGCGCACGGGCAGCGCCACCAGAAATGGCCATGAAGTGGTCATCGGGACAGCGATGATGCTTATCGGCGCAAACAGCCGAACTGTCTCGCAAGCTGTAGATGATAAAATTCAAGATATTAACAAAACGCTGCCTCCCAATATCGAAATGGCCCCTGTATTAAATCGAACCAAACTTGTCAATGCCACCATCCACACTGTTGCTAAGAACCTATTGGAAGGAGCCCTATTAGTCATCGCTGTGCTTTTTATCTTCCTCGGACAAATTCGGGCAGCATTGATTACAGCGGCTGTCATCCCTCTATCTATGCTTTTCACAGCTATCGGCATGGTTGAAAGCAAGATCAGCGGCAACCTCATGAGCTTGGGTGCTATCGACTTCGGGCTCATTGTCGATGGAGCGGTCATCATTACAGAAAACTGTTTAAGGCGAGTAGGCCTCAAACAAAAAGAGCTAGGCCGAGCCCTGAACAAAAATGAAAGGCAAGATGAAATCTTGGCGGCCAGCAAGGAAATGATCCAACCTACTGTGTTTGGGCAGATGATCATCATCACAGTTTATGTTCCCATATTGGCCTTGACAGGGATTGAAGGTAAAATGTTCCATCCAATGGCCTTTACTGTCATCTACGCGCTAATTGCAGCCTTTGTCCTTTCATTGACATTCATACCTGCAATGATCGCCCTGCTCATCGGCAAGCAAAAGCATGAAAATGAAGGCAGAATGTTAAATGCCTTAAAAAACCTTTACGGTAAAATACTCGATCGCACCTTAAAGGCGCCTCTTGCAACGACTTTATTCTCCGGAATTATTATCGGTTTATCAATATTGGCTTTCCTCCATATCGGTCAGGAATTTGTCCCCACTCTCGATGAAAAAGATTTGGCTATGCACGCCATGCGCATTCCCAGCACCAGCCTCACGCAATCAACAGAAATGCAAACTGGTGTAGAAAAAGCGTTGCTGCAATTTCCCGAAGTGGCCTACGTCTTTTCAAAGACAGGTACTGCGGAAATGGCTTCCGACCCTATGCCTCCCAGCGTTTCGGATACATTTATCATGCTCAAACCTAAGGACGAGTGGCCCGACCCCTATCTTTCTAAAACAGATCTCATAGAAAAAATCGAAAAAAAATTATTGCTTCTTCCAGGGAACAATTATGAGTTCACTCAGCCGATCGAAATGCGCTTCAATGAACTGATCTCAGGTGTCCGCAGCGACCTGGCTGTAAAAATTTATGGCGATGACTTTGAAAAAATGCAGGCCTCTGCAAAGAAGATTGCTGCTGTGCTAAAGAAAATCCCAGGGGCCGCTGATGTTAAAGTCAGTGAAACTGAAGGTCTCCCGGTTATAGACGTAAAAATTGACCGCGAAGCCATCAGCCGGCTTGGCATCAATGTCTCAAGCCCGCTTGACGTCCTGACCATCGCTGCCGGCGGTGGCAATGCCGGAGAAATCTTTGAAGGAGACAAGCGTTTTGATATTTTAGTTCGCTTGCCTGAGTCTTTGCTCTCAGACATCAATGCGATTGGCAAACTTCCAGTACCACTTCCTAAAACACTGCACAATCATGATAACTCTTTAAACGTTCCATTAAATGAGATTGCAAAAATCGAAGTCAAAGACGGCTTAAATGAAATCAGCCGAGAAAACGGAAAAAGATTCATTGCCATTCAGGCTAATGTTCGCGGCCGAGATCTGGGATCATTTGTTGAACAAGCCAAAAAAGAAGTCCTCAACAAAGTGAAAATTGCCGATGGAGATTGGCTTGGCTGGGGGGGACAATATGAGAACCTCATATCGGCAAAAGAAAGGCTTATGATTGTTGTACCTATCTGCCTGGCAATGATCTTATTCCTTTTGTACGCTGCTTTTTCATCCTTTAAATATGCCCTTTTAGTATTTACCGGTGTGCCCTTAGCACTTACCGGAGGAGTCATAATTCTGTGGCTTCGCGATATGCCTTTTTCAATCTCTGCAGAAGTCGGTTTTATTGCTCTATCAGGAATTGCTGTGTTAAACGGTCTTGTTCTGATTAATTCAATCAACCACCTACTACCTGATATGCCAATTGATGAAGCTATCAAACATGGCTCTGAAATTAGACTCAGGCCCGTTCTTATGACCGCACTTGTAGCCTCGCTTGGCTTCCTGCCTATGGCCCTGGCCCATGGCACAGGCTCTGAAGTCCAAAAGCCCCTTGCTACTGTCGTCATTGGAGGCCTCATCAGCTCCACTATACTAACTTTGTTAGTACTGCCTGCGCTGTACAAGCTCTTTGCCAAATTCAGCCTAACAAAAGCAAATGTCAAAAGTACTGAATTGGCCTCACCGAACGTTTGACAAGTAAAAATTAAACGCAAAGGCGCAGAAGTCTGCATGCCTGCGTATTCAGGCCGTCCCGGCCTGATGCTTAATCTCGGCCTGATGCTTAATAAGAGGTATCTGCCATATCTGCCACTCTCAGTTTTGTAACACCGCTTAAGAACAGGCCGAGACGGCCTGAATACGCAAAATGGCCTGAGAGTTAGGCTTTCCTGCGTATTCAGGCCGTCCCGGCCTGATGTTTAATCTCGGCCTGATGCTTAATAAGAGGTATCTGCCATATCTGCCACTCTCAGTTTTGTAACACCGCTTAAGAACAGGCCGAGACGGCCTGAATACGCAAAATGGCCTGAGAGTCAGGCTGTCCTGCGTATTCAGGCCGTCCCGGCCTGATGCTTTATCTCGGCCTGATGCTTAATAAGGGGTATCTGCCATATCTGCCACTGCCAGTTTTGTAACACAGCTTAAGAACAGGCCGGGACGGCCTGAATACGCAAAATGCAGAGGCGCAAAGAAAGATAAAAATTCGATAGATTTGCTAAATAAATCCTTAAGTTTTATGTTATTAAAGCTTAAAACTTAAGGATTCTATGAGCCTGAAAATTAATCCTTCTAATCCATACTCCTTTTCAGAAAGACTTCTTAGAACAGCTGTTTTTCAAACGGCAGTCTCATATGCAGGATGGCTGGAAAGATTTTTAATATGGTTTTTTCAAGCTATCGCGCAACACACCTTCTGTCCAAAATTATTTGACCAACAGCGTGCTGAACAAGGCTTGAAAGGACTTATCAACTTAGGAGCTAATGTCAAATTTGTCACTCCTAAAGATGGCATGGCAAGCATTCAAATGATGACTCTCCAGTCCAAGGATTTGGAATCTAAGCTTCATCAGTTTGGTGCAAAATGGGAAAAAATTGTTTTGCCGCATCTAGGAGGTAAATCTTTCATTGCGATTATTCCCCCTCCCGTTAGCTCGCCGAAATGGGACATCTTTGAAAAAGATTTACAGCGCTTAAAATGGAAAAAACAAAGCATCGAAATGACGCCAGGGAAATTTCAGGATGTCATTGTCACCTGCGAAGATGCAAGCAGCATTGATTTAAAAGATGAACATCGAAATATGTTCCTCCATTCAAATTCAGCCAGTGTGAACTTTGTCATGCTTTCTGGCCGAATAGGTTTCTATTTAGGTTGTAAGCAAAATGTATGCTTTTATGATCCACGAGGATCATGGAAAAGCCAGGGCACTCCTTCTGAAGGCGGTTATTATAATGACATTGCCGCTGTATACAATGAGGCCAAACAAAATCATGCGCCTCAGAATATCTGGGTAACGAGTGCTTGTGGAGGAGTCCCTGCAGCAGCTTATCTGAAATCACAAGTTCATCAAGATGGCGTAAATTTTATCTTTGAAAATGGTTTTTCAAGTTTAGTTAAAGACTTCATTGAACCTGAATTTTGTTTAGTTAGAAAATTAGCAAAAGCTAATCTCTCAGGCCTATCAGCTAAAGATATCCCAGCTCATTTAAAACCTAATGAAACAGCTTTTAATATTGTTGAACTCTGGAAAAATTTAAAGAAAACGGATTTAGGGAAAGTCATTTGGGTGAGAGTCAAAAATGACCAAAGACTTGACGACAAAGTTTCTAAAAGAAACTTAGATCTAGCAAAAAAAGTTAATTCTAAAGTGCATTTGCTAGATTTCAATTCAACGGCGAAGGACCCGCATTCAGATCGTTATTACACTCATAAAGGCCTGAAATCACGCGCCCTAAAAATCATTTTTAAGAAATAGTGCTCGACACCTTTAAAGCGGCAGAGGACTGCCGCACTCCCAAAGAGCAATTCGCTGCGCTCATTGCTCGTAGTTAAACGTTTGTTTATTAACGAGCTGCGAGCGAAGCGAAGACAGCTCTTTGGGAGTGCGGCAGTCCTCTGCCGCTTTTTTTAAAAGCAAATTACCCAAAGTGAGAACCGGGCACACTTACAGGTTTTCTTGGCATGATGGCCTCAAGTTTTAATCCTTCTTCACCTATAGGGATATTTTGATATCCGGCATTTTTATAACGATCCCATCGATAAAGCGGCAAAAATTTCTGGGGCCCATCTTTTAATTTTAAAGTTTTTGGTTCACATGGCTGAAATTTGCCATAAGTACCCATGGCATCAAGTAAGTGGGTGATCATTGCTTTATATGTAGCAAAAACTTGTTGCTCATTAATAGCACTTGGGTACATTAAAGCCATTTCTATTGTTAAGTCAATGATGACTGTTCTGTGGGATTGCATGACTAATGAATGTTCTCCATTAAATATTTGAAAACTGTTTTCATAAGTTGCCCATCCACCCTTAGCCAATACAAAACCATATTCATTTAAAAACTGGACCGTTCTCCTATCAAAAAGTTTTTCGGATGAAACAGCCCTCACATCCAGATCGCAAAAGACAAAATATTTCGACTCTTTTTTCCTTAAGCATTGATCTGCCGTGGCAGCTTTAAGTAAATCAATTCTAAAATACAAAGGATATGTCTTAGAGAATACTCTTGGATTAGATTGAACAACTTCCAAAGATCTAATGTCTCTAAATTGTACAACTGCGGAAGGATCTTTTAACTCTGACAATAAGTATTTGCTAGAATTTTCTATAACCTTGAGAGAAACAAAATCACCATCGTACCAAATATTTATTTGTGCACCTTTATTTACACGAATCCAATCTAAAATTGGTTCAACAAAATTTATAAGAAAATAAGCTTCTTTTTCAGAATCTTTATCTCCTTTTTCCATAAGAAATGTTTGTGTCTTATCTTTATTAATCCACATGAAATTGATGGAGTATTCACTTGCTAAAACTGGTCTTTCAGCTAATTGATGAAGATGTGGATAATTATAAGCATATGCAACATCATAAAGAAAATTTTTCTGTGCCTCAGAAAATGCATCAATTTCTTTAAGTTGTGAGTCCGTGAGCCTGTCACAAACATTTGTCGATCTATTGCCGCTTCCTAGATTTTCTATTGTCAAGCAAAGCTCATAAAAGCGATCAAGGCCAAAAATACTCATGTAATCTTTAATTTTTGCGATATAAAAAACATGATTGCCATTCTTTAAGAGTTCGTGAACAACCTCTATGCCAAAAGCTTGAAAAGCTGATGGAAACATCTTTAAAAATTTCATTAATAACTTATCACTACCCCAAAAAGCAGCTTGTGTTAATAAATTTCTACCACTATGAGGATGAACGAGTTTTATTGGATTCAAAAATGAGGGGAAAACTTCACAGATATCTAAAATTGCCTGATCAGAAAAGTTAAAGATGTTTGGTATGCCTTCATGGTTTAATTCAAAAATTTTATTCAGCCAATTTTTATTAAATTTTGGATGTTGCAACAATCTTATGATGCTGTTTCCTTTATCGATTGATCTTTGACACATTCTTAAGAATGCCTCTTCGGAATTCATTTCTAAAAATATAAATTGCTTATTACATTTTTTGACAGTCTTCAAAACTCCAGCAAATTCAATAATTCTAAATTCAAAAAAATCATCGTCAATTCCAAATTTACAATTATCATAGTTATCCCACTTAGCCAAAGGATTAGGATCAATAAGATCAACTTTGCCGCTCAAAGCCAAACTCGATGAAGCGTGAAAAGCCTCACTTGTTGCAGTGTCGATGGCTTTTAAAGCTACTGGAATAGCGGTATTTGGAGTTGGCAATAAACTTAAAGATGTTTGCTGAACAGGGCTATGGTATTTCTCTGTAACTGCAAAAGACATTTGTTTACCATTTAAAAATAAAGAGTGTTAGATCTGTAATTCTCAGCGTGATATAATAAACGAATTTATATTATTTAATAAAGTACATGTTAGTTTTAGGTCTTGAAAGCACTTGCGACGAAACTGCTGCTGCAGTTGTTAAGGATGGAAAAGGAATCTTATCCAGCGTCATTTCTTCCCAAATTGATTTGCATACCACCTTCGGCGGGGTCGTTCCCGAACTGGCCTGCAGAAGGCATGTCGAAGTGATCATTCCTGTCATCGACGAGGCTCTTTCCAAAGCAGGCGTCACCCTTAAAGAAATCGACCTTATCGCGGTTGCTCATGGCCCAGGACTTATTGGAGCCCTCCTAATTGGAGTCAATGCCGCCAAAACACTAGCCTTGAGCCTTAATAAACCTTTTATCGGCGTGAATCACATAGAAGCCCATCTCTATGCTGCCCTCATGAGTCACAAAGAACAACCCACCTTCCCCAGCATCGGCGTCATCTTATCCGGCGGCCACACCTCCCTATTAAAAATGGAGGATATTGGAAAGCATCAACTGATTTCTCAAACTGTTGATGATGCCGTTGGCGAATGCTTCGATAAGGTTGCTAAAATCATGGATCTCCCTTACCCCGGGGGTCCAATAATAGAAAAACTAGCTCAATCTGGGAATGATCAGGCCTACACTTTTAAAGGAGGAAAAGTCAAAGGAAGCCCATTAGATTTTTCCTTTAGTGGATTAAAAACTGCTGTTCTCTATGCAATCAAAGGCCAAAACGAAAAGAACAAAGCCTGGACCCTGTCAGAACAAGAAAAATGCGATATCGCAGCATCGTTTCAAAGAGCTGCATTTATAGACATCGTCAACAAAACATTGCTTGCTGCCGAGCAAGAAAACTGCAAAAGCCTCATTTTTGGAGGCGGTGTCACAAACAACCAACAGCTGCGCAAAAAATTCCTAGAAGCTGCCCCTCATTTGCAACAATGGTGGCCATCTTTTGGTCTTAGCCTGGACAATGCGGCCATGATCGCCGGCCTTGGCTACCATAACTTCCTCCAACGAAATCGCCAGGGAGATGATCTCTCCCTTGAAGCCGTGACTCGATTTTCTTAGCGTGTGTTGAGTGCCTCAATATGTGACGATACAACTTAAAAATTTACCACAAAGACACAAAGACACAGAGAAAAAATGAAAAGTTTTACGCTTGTTAATTAACATCCGTAAAACGTTACAATAATCTCTGTGTCTCTGTGTCTTTGTGGTTCATTTTTTGTTGCATTTTCACAATCTGAGGCACTCCACACTAAGCACTAAGAACTAAGCACTAAGAACTATGTACTTTTCTCTTGTGTTTTTATGCGAATCTGTTATATGATCTAACATTCCTTAAACAATTATTTTTGGAGCTATTTAAATGGCCAGCAAACGCGAAAAAATTAAAATGAAAAGTTCTGAAAGTCACTTTCATTACTATACTGTAAAAAATAAGACACAAACTCCGGATCGCTTGACTCGCAGAAAGTATGATCCGACTCTTAGAAAGCACGTAGAATTCAAAGAGACAAAGTAATAGATTTTTCACGGGTAGGCCTACCCTACCCTCTAGCGAATACCCCAGTGAGTCCCCATGTATGAACTGTCGGTTGCTTGCAAGTACCTCACTCCTCGATGGCGGCAGTTATCAGTTTCAATCATCAGTCTCGTTTCCATCCTTGTCATCGCTTTAGTTGTTTGGCTTATTGTCGTTTTCTTTTCTGTCACTCATGGTCTAGAGAAAAATTGGATCTATAAACTGACGGCATTGACAGCCCCGGTGCGAGTGACCCCGACTGAAGCTTATTATCAATCCTACTACTATCAAATTGATGGCATCAGCGCTTCCTCTGACTACACTTTAAAGAGCATCCATGAGAAATTGAATTCTCAGCTTATCGATCCCTATGACCCGTCGGTCGATGAAGAAATTCCTTCGACATGGGCAAAGCCGCTAATCGATGAGAAAGGGCGTAGTAAAGACATTGTCAAAGAAACCTACCGTCTGGCTGCCAATTTACCTAATGTAAAAAATTTAATTGTCAGCGATTTCGAAATGACGTCGGGGAATCTCCGCTTGCATATGGTCCGCGAGTCCAAGGAAGGGTTGCAAAGCCAGTCTCTTTCCCAAACGACCTATTTGGGGACTTTTGATCCAACTAATCCGGCTCTTTCTCAAGTCATTTTGCCTCTGACCGATGCAGATAAGAAAAACTTAGCTCGGGAAATCGCCATTGCCGGCGGTTCAATCAAAAATGATGGGCTGACTGTGTCAACCATTGAAAATTCTAATGGCAAGCAATTAGTCTTACCATCTGACACAATCCTTGGCGAAGGCATATTAGCTCCTAAAAGTTACCAAAATGCCGGAGCCCTCATTGGTGACAGAGGCCATTTAACCTATTATGCTGCCACTACAAGCTCGATGCAAGAGCAGCATCTTCCTGTTTACATCGCAGGATTTTATGACCCAGGCATTTTCCCTATCGGCAGCAAGTTTATTTTGGCAAATCCAGAGCTGATCAGCCTGGTCCATTCCTCACAGCAGCAGTCTCAAGTGCCTTTCAGCAGTGGCTTCAACATTCGTTTTAGCGATTTTAACCAAGCTGCTGAAGTTAAAGCGAATTTAGAAAAGGCCCTTCAAGAAAATGGCTTAGCTCCTTATTGGCATATCGAAACCTATCGCGAATTTGATTTTACTAAAGACCTTATCCAGCAGCTAAGCAGCGAAAGAAACCTCTGGACCCTGCTTGCAACTGTTATCATTATTGTTGCCTGTTCCAACATCATTTCAATGTTGATCATCCTGGTAAATGACAAAAAGCTTGAAATTGGCATTTTGCGCTCTATGGGGGCTTCTTCTGCCAGCATCGCGATCATCTTTGGCGCATGCGGAATGGTAATGGGAGCTGCCGGAAGCATCATCGGCACGTTAGCAGCTGTGCTTACTTTGAGAAACCTTCAAGCCTTGGTCAATTTCATTGGCCGAGTTCAAGGCTATGATATGTTCAATCCTGTGTTTTATGGGAACACTCTGCCTAATGAGTTTAGCTTCGAAGCTTTGCTCTTTGTGGTCATCATGACTTCAGGCATTTCACTTTTAGCAGGCATTGTGCCTGCGATCAAAGCCAGCATGATCCGCCCTTCAAACATCTTGAGGGCTGAATGATGGATCAAAAATATATTCTAAAAGCTAAAGGTTTGCATAAATCCTTCCAGCATCCTGTAAAGGTCCAGATTATAAAAGGCATAGACCTTTTCATTCGTCAAGGAGAAGCTGTCGCCATCACAGGACGTTCTGGACAGGGAAAGAGCACCTTACTGCAGTTGCTGGGGACTTTGGAAAAGCCATGTTCAGGTTTGTTAGAGATAGCGGGACAGGAAGTCAACGCCTTTAATAAAGCAACGATCAGGAACCGGCATGTCGCATTTGTCTTTCAATCTTTTCATTTGCTAGAAGATTACACTGCTTTGGATAATGTAATGATGCCGGCCCGCATCGCCAGGCAAAAAGTACATAAGGGAAGCCAAGCTTATAAGCGCGGCCTTGAGTTGCTTGAAAAAGTCGGCCTAAGCGATCGCTCGCATTTTAGTACAAAGCTGCTCTCTGGTGGTGAAAAGCAACGCGTTGCAATTGCTAGAGCGTTGTGCAATGACCCGGACCTAATTTTAGCTGATGAACCTTCAGGCAACTTGGACCGTCAGACTGCCGACAGCATCCATAGCTTACTGCTTGACTTTGTCAAACATGAAAACAAAAGCATTGTGATTGTCACCCACGACCAATCTTTGGCCAGCATGTGCCATTCTCAGTACATCCTCGAAAGCGGTCAGCTTAATTTAAAACCAAATTTCTAAGCTCAGCAAAAATAAAAGCGGCAGAGGACTGCCGCACTCCCAAAGAGCTGTCTTCGCTTCGCTCGCAGCTCGTTAATAAACAAACGTTTAACTACGAGCAATGAGCGCAGCGAATTGCTCTTTGGGAGTGCGGCAGTCCTCTGCCGCTTTATTACGTTTAGTGGAAACGATTTCCTGAACCTGGTGTGACATGACCTGTTGTCGCAGGATGAGCTGATAAGAAGGTCACAGTATGTCCATGAGCTACTGAGGACTGTCCAACTGCAGGAATTAAAATTGCTGGTCTAGCAGCAGCAGAAGTAACTACTACAGCTTTTTTCTTACGTTCATTTACAATAACTACTGCTGTTGTGCTAGCTGCAGCAGTGCTAGTTGTTACTGGCACAAATGCAGTTTTGCCGACAGCAGAATTGGTAGCATGCGCCGAAGCATACATGCCAGGAGCTTTCACAGGCACGCGGGCATGAGCTCCATGTGCTGGTTGAGCTAATTGAGAGGGTGGGACTGTAGTCACTAATGAAACTGTTTGAAAGGGTGCGGCCATATGATTATCTCCTTTGTTGTGTAAAAAAATTACTTAAGATTTAGGGGCAATTGTAATAATCCTTCGATTGCTTTGACCAGGTGTGCTGCGTAGATTTCCAAATGGATCTGTAGTAACTGGTTTTCCGGCTACTACAGGAGTATGAGCTTCATTAGTAAATAAACTTGGATGAGGCGTATCGGTTTCTCCTCGTCTAATGTCAGCAACCATAGGCTTCGGACTTGTGGGTTGGCGCGGCACAGGATTTAGAACATTTAAATCCACTATGGGCTCAACAAATGAGTTGTTAAAATTTCTTTTATAATTTGCAACGGCACGATTAAATAGGCCTTCTAAAGCGAGGCTATTGCTTGTCATTACCTTCGCTTTAAGAACCGACAAACTGTCGCCAGCTTCCAGAATACCTTCATCTTCATTACAACATGTGCAGCAGAAGAGATTGTAAAGCACTCCTAAGCAGCTGCTTTTTTCCACTGTCTTTAAATTTTTAAACAGATAGTGTGTATTAGCATTGGCGTTCTCCAATTTACCTAATCTTTCTTTTAATTCGCTTTCGGTCCAGCTGATTGTACTGCACAGACCGTCTTGAACTGAAAATACCATAATTTAACTCAACTTTTTAATATTATTTAAGAATCAATCTTAAGTAATATATATTAAGAAAGTATTAAGATCAAGAAAAGAATATATAAAAAATTAGTTCAAAGTGCAAAGTGCATAGTGCTTAGTTCAAAGTGTTGAGTCCCTATTGGATGAGCCGCGAATGCGGCAAAAGCATATAGCCCCAGGCGTAAGCCTGGGGGAAAATTTTAAGAAAAAAAGAAAGCCGCGATAGCGGCGACAGGAATTAGCCCATATTCTGTCGCCGCATTCGCGGCTTAATTTTTTAATTTGCATTTGTCCCCAGGCTTACGCCTGGGGCTATATGCTTTTGCCGCTATCGCGGCTCAGCCACTAGGGACTCAAAACTCAGTACAAAGGAATAGTGCAAAGTTCAAAGTGCAAAGTGCAAAGTGTGATTTCAAACTTTGAACTTTGCACTAAATACTAAGTACTTACCTTTGCACTTTGAACTTTGAACTATTCTGGTTGAAATTGACAGCCTTCAGCGATTAGGCCATCGATATAATTGAGGTCAAAAGAAGCATTGATGAAATTCTTATCCTCGAGCATATAGCGATGGAAAGGAATTGTTGAATGGACTCCGCCGATGTGGAATTCGCGCAAGGCCCTTTTGCCGACAGCAATAGCGCTTTTGCGGTCTTTGCCTTTCACGATCAGCTTGGCGATCATTGAGTCATAATTGGGCGGTATCTTATAGCCTGAATAGCAGGCGCTATCGACACGCACATGAGGTCCGCCTGGAGGCAAATAATACTCTAATTTTCCAGGAGAAGGCGAAAAATTATGGGCTGCATTTTCTGCGTTTACTCTAAATTCGATGACATGGCCATTAAAGTTAATATCCTTTTGAGAGTACTGTAAGGGCTTACCCATTGCTATCCTGATCTGCTCCTGGACCAGATCAACGCCGGTCAGCTCTTCAGTTACTGTGTGTTCGACCTGGATGCGTGTATTCACTTCCATAAAGAAAAAATTATGGTCAGCATCCAGTAAGAATTCAACGGTACCTACAGAAAAATACTTTGCTGCTTTAACAACACTGATAGCTGCCTGCCCAATCTTCTGACGCAGCTTTGGCGTTAGGACCGGGCTAGGAGCTTCTTCGATCAGCTTTTGCCTTCTTCGCTGTACTGTACAGTCCCTTTCACCTAAATGGATATAGTTGCCATGTTTGTCGGCTGCTATTTGCACTTCGATGTGGCGCGGTTTCATGATCATTTTTTCCAGATATACATCAGGATTGCCAAAACTGGCCTCAGCTTCCGTTCTGGCTGCCACAAATTGCTTGCCTAAATCTTCTTCAGTATAGGCAATGCGTATTCCTTTGCCTCCGCCGCCAGCCACAGCCTTAATGAATATCGGATAGCCCATTTTCTTGCCTACGGCATAGGCCTGCTGCACATCTGCGACCACTCCATCAGATCCAGGAATAACTGGACAGCCAGCTGATTTGGCGGTAGCCTTGGCTTTGGCCTTATCTCCGAGCAAAGAAATGGCTGCCGGTGATGGCCCGATAAAGTTCAATCCGCAACTTTCGCAAATGGAAGCAAAGTTGGAATTTTCGCTAAGGAATCCGTAGCCAGGGTGAATGGCATCGGCGCCGGTGATTTCGCACGCTGATAAGATGTTAGGAATTTTCAAATAGGACTGGTACGAAGGGGCTTCGCCAATGCAAATGGCCTCGTCGGCATGAAGAACGTGGAGCGCTTCGCTGTCGGCCTGTGAATAGACTGCGACAGTTTGCAGTCCAAGATCGTAGCAGGCGCGGATGATGCGGACAGCAATTTCACCGCGGTTAGCAATAAGAACTTTTTTCATTGGCGTATTTTTTTTAGCTTAAGTTACTCTAAAGAGTTTTGTTCCGAATTCCACTGGGTGGCCATTTTCAACGAGAATTTCAACTACAGTGCCAGAAATTCCGGCTTTCACTTCGTTCATGACTTTCATGGCTTCAATAATACAGACGACAGTATCTTTTTCTACTTTGTCGCCGACTTTGATGAATGACGGTTCATCCGGAGCAGGCGTAAGGTAAAAAGTACCTACCATAGGTGAAGTGACGAAATTCCCTGCAGCTAGCGCTTCAGTGCTTTCAGTAGATTTAGCCTCATGTTCGCCTCTGGCATTGCCGCTGCCGATAGATGGCAATTCGCCGCCGCGAGATAATAGCATGTTGGCCCTATGGAGGGCTATTTCCTGCTTAAGTGGATTGTCATCCAGAAGGCTTACGGAAGGTTCGAATGTCCGCGCTGCAGAATTATCTTCTCTTTCCAGTTCAATTTCTATTCCTTCTCTTTTGATGACAAGCCGCTTAGTTCCAGTGCGCTGCATCACAGCCATTA